>Ga0187894_10000130_pt1 | contig 95236 bp, 64 predicted proteins | sample GBC1701081metaG_FD_136650 | JGI IMG/M metagenome (GOLD analysis project Ga0187894, IMG submission 136650) | White microbial mat communities from a lava cave in the Kipuka Kanohina Cave System on the Island of Hawaii, USA - GBC170108-1 metaG ...
CGAAATGCCACTCCCCACTACTCTCGCGCGCCGTTCCATCCGCCGCGTAGTCGTAAACGGTCGCTTCCCAACCGCCGACAAGCCATCCGTAGATGTCTTCCCGGTCTGTAAGTTCGTTCGATCTCGCTGGCGATCCCAACACGCTTAGAAGGGAACTGTAGGATTGGTCTTGTGGGTTGGACATATTCTTGGCGCCCGACTCCTTTCTGGATATGCTTGTCAATGTTATCGCCGCAAACAATAAAACGGCTCCGATGAAGGCGCAGGCTTTTACGTAACGATTCATATGCGCTCCTTGTTTGGTAGAGTACCGCGCGCGTCAGCAAGCGGTTGCCCGCAATGCCGGCCGCTTGCTGACGCGCGCGGTACTGTACCAATCTCTCCCGATCAACTCTTGGGGAAAATTGCTATAGGGGTTGTCTGGAATAATGGGTGACACACTTGCAAAGGCGTTAGCTGATCGCGCTCTAACGGGCTGCCCCGGAGACGCCGTCGCCCATCCGATCGCTTCCGGTCGTGGGTGGCGCGTCAAGGATGTCGTCTGCACTTCAGGCCCCGAGGACTCGCCCATCGAAGAGAAGAACGATTACGTTTCCATGGCGGTGGTCGTGGCGGGGTCGTTCAAATATCGTTCGGGGCGCGGCTCCGTCGTTTTGTGGCCGGGATCCCTGTTGTTGGGCGCCGCCGATGAGAGCTTCGAGTGCAGCCACGAGCACGGCAGCGGGGACCGGTGCGTCTCCTTCAATTACGCCCCCGGATTCTTTGAGCGTCTCGTCGCCGATTCCGCAGGCAAAAGCGCTTCGCTCAAATTTCCCGTTCACCGTCTTCCCGAATTGCCGTCGTTCATACCGTTGACCGCCGAGGCGCAACTCGGGCTTCACCTTCCTCGATCAGTCAATTTTGAAGAACTTGCGCTGGAGTTGGCGGGAAGGGTATTGACCACGCTCGATGGAGCGCCCGTTTCGATGAAGGGGCCGACGACTCGGGATGAGCGTCGAATCGCGACGGCGGTTCGGTTTATTGAGCTGCATTTCAGGCAGCCTCTGAGCCTTGGGGAACTGAGCGCGCTCGTCGGGGTCAGCCCCTATCACTTCCTGCGAACCTTCAGGCAAGTCGTTGGCCTTACGCCTCACCAATTCCTTTTGCGAAGGAGGCTGCGTGAAGCGGCCTTGCGACTCCGGACCACCACGGAGCCGGTGTTGGATATCGCTCTGGACGCCGGCTTTGGCGACCTCTCGAATTTCAATCACACTTTCCGCGCGTCGTTCGGGATCACGCCAACGAAATATCGGGCATCGGGTCGCACGTCCTGGACAAGCGCATTCTAAGTGACGTTGCCTTGCTTCTTTTTCCGGGCATATACTGCTTACGCTGATATTCGGATTCGTTGCCCTATCCCGATAACGAAGATGGCATCACCGTGCGTGTGGGGCTTTCTTCCGGGGAGTTCGATGCGGAGGTTTTCGCTAAGGTAGACACTGGCTCCGCTGTTTGCTTGTTCAGTCGTGAGATTGGGCTACAGCTCGGACTGGACATAGAGCAAGGTATTCCGATCAGACTGGGTTCCTTGACTGGGACGCTCGACGCCTTCGGCCACGAGGTCAGCTTGCATATATGACTGAAATAGAAATCACGATCCGTCCATTGATAGAGAACGACCTGCCCGAGGCAGACCGCATCTTTCGCCTAGCTTTTGGCACATTTATCGGTCTGCCTGACCCGATGACGTTCGCGGGCGACGCCGACTATGTGCGAACGCGATGGCTGGCCGATCCGGCGTCGGCGTTAGGCGCTGAATCCGCGGGCGCCTTGATCGGCTCGAACTTTTTGACCAACTGGGGCAGCGTCGGGTTCTTCGGCCCACTGACTATACGCCCCGACTTCTGGGACAAAGGCGTAGCGAGACGGTTGTTGGAACCGACGATGGATATCTTCGCCGAGTGGGGGACGAAATTTGCGACGCTTTTCACCTTCGCGCAGAGCACAAAACACGTCCACCTCTACCAGAAATTCGGTTTTTGGCCGCAATTCCTCACGGCGCTGATGACGAAGCCGGTTGATCAAAACTCCATAGCTTCATCCTGGATCGGGTTTTCGGAAATGGCGGCGCAGGAAAGGGCTGATTGCTTGAAGGCTTGCGCTGAATTGACCGGCGCGATCTATGAAGGATTGAACGTCGAACGTGAGATTCGCGCTGTCGCGGAGCAGAAGCTGGGCGAGACGGTTATGGTTTGGGATGGCTCAAATTTGGCCGGCTTCGCGGTCTGCCATTGTGGCGCGGGGTCTGAAGCCGGAAGCGGCGCGCTCTACGTCAAATTCGGCGCGGCGCGGCCCGGACTCGCCGCCGAACGAAATTTCAATCGCCTTCTGGAAGCGTGCGAGGCTCTTGCCGCTTCACGGGGCCTGGAAAAACTCGACGCCGGAGTGAACACCGCGCGCATCGCAGCCTATCGCCGGATGATCGCGCGCGGATTCCGGTCCTTTATTCAAGGCGTGGCGATGCAGCGATCGGAAGATCAAGGGTATAACCGACCTGATGTTTATGTTATTGACGATTGGCGTTGATGATTCACCATCTTGGTACAGCGTCAACGAAGTTATACGCTATTTTCCTATCCTACATTGAGCGTTCTCGGTGGTCTGCCTCAGGTACTGCGCGGCTCGGCGATAATCTCGTCCCTGCTCGAAATGCATTGCCAACTCCGCGGCGATCTCACTCGCCCGCGGTCCATAAGCCGATTCCATACAGGCCCCGACGCGACGGTGCAACTGGCTGCGTCGCGCGGCGGTCACACGCTCGTAGAAGACGTCATGATAGAGCGGGTGGATGAAGCTGTAGCCGGACGCCACCGTGCCATCCGGCCAATGGCTGATCCCGGCGGAGCGCAAGAAGCAGTCACTGCGGACCAATCGTTCGCACTGCTCCTCGATCCGCGCCATATCTACATCGAGCGCGCCGGCCACCGCCGCGGCGGAAAACTCCTCCCCCGCCACACTGGCTGTTTCGAGAATACGCTGCTCGTCGCCGCTTAGCCGGTCGATCCGCCGCTCGATCATTTGTCTGACGCACGGAGGCACGCTGGATTCGACCTCAGTCAGCTCGACCTTCAGCCGCCACCGCCCCGCCTCCTCGGCGATCGCTCCCTGCGCCGACAGATAGTCGGCCAGGTTGACCATAAACAGCGGATTGGCGCCCGTACGACGATGGAGCACGCGCGCCAGGCCATCCGGAAAGCTGTGTTGCGGAAACCGCGCGGCAAGGTATTCGCCCACCTCCGCCTCGGTCAAAAATCCCAGCGTCAATTCCTGGCAGCAACGACGCATTTGCAGTTCCTGCTTGACGGCTTTGAGCGGGTGCCCGCTCAGATTCACTTCGACCGGACGCCAGGTTCCGACAAGCAGGAAATGCGACGGCTCGCACGTCTGCGCCAGCGCGGAGACCAGGTCGAGCGTTGAATAATCGCTCCAGTGCAGATCTTCGATTACGAACACAAGCGTGGTGTCGGCGGTCAACATTTTGATGGTTTCGGTCATCTCGCGAAGCATTCGTTCGCGTGTGGCGCTGAGGATCCCACGCCGCAACGCCCGGCGTTCGCCGGCCCCGACGAGCGACGGCATTTGCGTTAACCAGGCCGGCGCGAGTTGGGCGAGCAGAGCAATTAACCGCTCGCGCCCGGGCTCACGACATAACCGGTTGAGCGCTTCCAGAACCGGCAAGTAGGCTTCGCCCGCATCATAATGTTCCAGACATTGACCATGCGCGATCAAAATGCGGCGATCGGCGGCGGCGGCCTGAAGAAACGCCCTGACCAGCGTCGTCTTGCCGATCCCCGGTTCGCCCGTTACGAAGACGATCTGCCGTTCGCCCCGCAGCGAAACGTTCAAACAGCTTCGCAACCGGTCTAGCTCCCTTTCACGTCCGACCAACTTGCCCTGAAGCGCCGCGCCACCCCTGGAATCCGACTCGATACTCGCGAACGTGACGCGCGCTCGTTCCGGCGCGCCCAATTCTTCCCACGACTGTCTGACGCGAGCGATGAAGCGATAACCTCGCTTGGGAATTGTTTCGATATACTGCCTGGCGCTGTCTCCGTCGCTTAAAATCTTCCGCAAATCGGAGATGTTCTTGAACAGGTTGACCTCCTCGACGAAGGCGTCAGGCCAAACCCTCTGCATCAATTCTTCTTTCCTGACTATATACCCGCTGCGTTCGACCAGAGCTTGCAGTAATTCGAAAGTTTTGGGCATGAGCGGAACCTGCCGCCCGTTGCGCAATAGAATGCATTCGCCAGTGTCAAGGCGGAAAGGGTCGAAGTGGTAGATGAGCCTGGCTGTAGGCAACATGGGGGTCGATCTCTCACCAGAACTTTCCCAGAATTTTCCCAGAACTTCCCAAAGACTTACTGTCCGGGCCCGAGGTATTGTTGAATTCCTGAGCGGGGCCACGAGTCGGAGGTTCCGGTTCAGGGTCAGTAGCGTCTTCTACAAATCGGATACAACGGCTGTCGAGGACGCGCGTATACTAAAGCAAAGAGGTGGCGAGATCAATCTGACATTTCTCGGCCGAAGATTTAGCCATTTATCCATTCCAAACATAGACCGCGCTGAAACCAAGAGGACAAATATGGTTGGTGATCATTACCTCATTGATAATAAGCTCAATGCCAAACGACTCACTGGGTATCTCGACAGAAGCGGCAGGTGGGACGACCGGTTCCTCAACGCCGCTCCCTGGAAAGGCTCTGTCGAGGGTTCCGCCGGGCAATCGCCGCTCGCGCTCTTGCCCGATGGCATGTTAAAGCCGGACGTGTTGTATGAATCTTCCGCCGGCGGGAATGTCCGGTTCTATTTGCCAACCTACCGTCTCAATGTCGCGGATGGCCGGTACACCTCGTCTTTGAAGTGGAGAGGGCCGGAAGACGACCCGAACGGACCACTCGCCTATCTCAAGTTGGAGTTGATTGCGGTCGTTCCTCCAACGCCCCGCGGTGTCATTCTGCAAGAAATTCCGCATCAGGCTGTGGCGCGTATCGGCTATCAGATGGCGATCCAGGCGACAGGGGCCAATCAGGTAAGCGGACCGCTCCCGGTTTTGTGGATCGAGGTCGGCGCGCTGGAGCAGAAGGCCGACAACCTCCGCCAGTGCCGGCTCGCGGTCGCTTCGAAACCGGACTTCGACCGTCTGTACAGCGTGATGACGGATCCTGTCTTTAACGCGCGGCTCGAGATTCGCATCTTCGCCGTCGCCGGGCGGCGCACCTGGAAACAGATCGTATTGCAGACGCCCACTCTGTCAGTCCAAAAGTCCGCTCTTTCGGATAAGAGAGTCCTCTTTACCGACATGGTTAGCGCAAGCCTGCTTTCGCAGCAGAAACCGGTTCAGGCGAACCAGTCGTCCAGAATCCTGAATCTGGGGACGAGCGCGGTGAAACGATTCGATCCGGTCAAAGGGTTATTTACTATTCCCACGACTCCGATCAAAAACGTGATTTCCCCTCAGATCACACCGGGAAAAGTGATCTCGCCGGCGATCAACATCCCGCCGAAGGATGTCATTAAACCGAACCTCGATGTTATCCGGGACGCTCCGATAGTGTCGCCCAAACCGGGCGTCCTCCCCTCGCAGAGCGCGATCAGGTTGGCGCTATCCCAGACGCACGCTATCTCTATTTCGCAGGCGCTGCCGAAATCCGATGTGAACGTCAAGTCGGTTCAAGGAATCAAGAAGGCCGTCCCGGTCCGCGCAATTCTTGACGAGAAGGGCGAGCCCGCACTGCTAAAAATTCAGGTTGAAAATCTTCAAGAGATTCGGCCGTTTGTTTTTCCGCCCGCGACGAACGCCAACGTGTTCGATATCCCGGGGGACATCCGGCCAGGCGGCCATCACATCTTGATTCCGGTTCCTGTGTCCGATGGCGGCAAACAGATAGGAATGGTCTACCAGGATTCGGCGTATCAGGATCTATTCTATTACCGGCCACAGGAATTCCGGTTGCCTCGCGCCGATACGGCCCCATACCTCCCGGAAATGCGCGTCGCATTCGATGACGTGGTGACTCAGAGCGGGAGCGGCGCATCGCAAGAGGTAGAGCTCGACTACAAGGTCCTCCTGGCGTATCGGGTCGAGCCTTATATTGATCCGCTGCTCCTGAGTCTGGCGCAGCAGCAGATGCCGGGAGTCCGGGCGCGTTTCGCCGCGCTCGTGCCGGAGTCGTGCAAACTCACGCTGATGCTGCCTCAAGACGAGACCGGTGGCGCCCTGGCTCAGACGCAAAGGCCCGGGGCTGAGATCCATTTCGACCTGGGGATTACAGACGAGGTCGAACTCACGCGCACCGAATTCGAGCGCATCTTTAGTTTCATGCAGTCGCCTTCCATGACCGGAGTGGCCGGCGACGTTGAAGCCTCCTTGATCGGCAACCTTACGGCGAAGGTTCCAGTCCGGCTTTCTCTGAAGGAGAACGCCGGCGAGATCCTCTCTCACACATATAAAGGCCCAATCGGTGGAGGTCTCCACCGGGTCACCGTCGGGAACCGGATCGAGAGCCCGGTGAAGATCGAGAGACTCTACCCTGTGACGCTCGGCGCGGGGATTGTGGCGTACCCTGACACGTCTCCGGGTCAGGCGCTCGCGCCCGGAGGCGAATTCGATATCAACTACCGGTTGACGCCTCAGAATGCAACCGTGGCTGACATCTCACCCGGCCTGTCACTCAGCATCCAGGCGGATCCTTTGAAGCTGTGGCCGCAGTTGTTTAAGAACCAGGGCTATACGTCAGACACCTTCAAATTGAAGGTATCCATTGATGCGTCGTATTTCGGACCGCCGCCGCCCGGAAAGCAGCAGTTGACGGGCGTCCGCGTGGATTTCGACGACGGCCAACAGGTAGATCTCACGTCCGCGAATCTGGACGATGAGATTTATCTGCGGATCCCACTGCTCCCGCGCTTACTCGGTGATACGCAGGCCAAGAAATACAGTTACAAAGTGACGAACCTCATTGGCGCGCCACCGAAGCCGGCCGAAAGTACGGCGATGATTGCGGGTGAGGGTGAGGGACTGTTGGAGATAGTACCGGCAGGATAATTTAAGATGCTCAGCTTCAGCCCAATACCTTCTCGATTACCGGCCCCGACCGGAGTGACGCTCTTCCCGGATCATCTGGACGGAGGGACGCTTTACTATTTGCCGGCGGGGTTGGAGCTCGCCGCGAACTCGCAAGGGGAGCCTGACTTCTTTCTATTGCGCTACCACGGCGACCATTCCGCGGTATCCGGCGGGCTGTTGCATTTCCGGTTGCGGTTGCGCGCGGTTTCCGCGGAGACGCGTCAGATGGTGGAGGACGCGGGTTTCAGGTTGCGGCAGGTTGGTTTCGAGAGCGGACGTTATCGTCTGCGCCTCCGATCGTTGCAGGAGGGCGGTGATGGTGAAAGAGGAGACTGGCATGCCGTTCCGCTCACGAATCAGGAACTGAGGATTGAGGCGCTCAGCCTTTCTCCCCGCGAGACGCAATTTCTGCAAGCCCTGCTGGCCGATGAAAAGACGGTGATCGAAATGGAAACCGACTTACGGTACAAAGGCCTGGTTCCCGGCCTGCCGTGGCTGGCTCTTTGCGACATGAGCCGGTTGACGAACTTTCTCCACAGCCTGTTACCCGGCGGGCCCGCGCGTTCCGATCAAGTTATTGCGGCGTTCCTGTCGCTGCCCTCGAATGGCAGCCCGATCAGTTGGCGCCGTCTTGACGCGGGCGCGACCGAACCTGATCGCGACACGCTGCATACGGAATTGGCTTTGAGATTACTCCCCCGGCTTTTTGACAAAGAGCCGCGGGACGATGACTTCGATCCGGGGATGTACCGGTTGCGGCCCTTTTCTCCTTCGGAGCCCGCGCAACTTTCGGTTGATTTAATTCCGCCCCGTCTTGAAGAGCGCGTCTGTCGGGTCTCGTGGTCGCTCACCGGGCTCTACCAAAGCCTGGACACAGACGAGAAGAAAAAGAAGTTGTTCCCGGCCGCGCAACAGGTCACCCCTTTTGGGAAAGTGGATGTCAGCGTCATTAACCGGGCGCCGTACGATCCGGAATATCTGCGCAAGACCACGGTGGACCTAAGTTATACCGGGGCCGCGGGCGTCCCTGAGCGCCGCAGCTTCATCTTCGATGGCGGTAGCGACTTATATCGCTTCAGCGTTTTCTACCCCGCGTTGGTCTCTGACCTGCGGCTGACATATCGGCTGACTACTCTCCTGGCCCCGCCAGGGGGGATCGGATGGCCGGTCATGCGAAAAGGCGACTTTAGAAGCGCCGCCGGGCCGATGATCGAAGTCGACCGCGAAGCGACGGGCATGGATTTTGTGCGAGTCGAGGCGGAGCCTGAGCTTTTCGAGAAGGCGGCATGGATATCGGTTTCGATCTATCGCGCGCCGGAAGATCAGAGTAACTCCTCTCTCAAACTCAACGCCGCCCGGCGGGCGGCCTGGGTCGCGTTACCGGCGGTGAATGTCTCTGACAGGTTACACGCCAAAGTCGTCGCGCACGGTCACGGCGACCCGGAGCCTCAGCCTTATACCGTTCGAGACGGCCCGGTCGTTGATCGCCGAGTGTCGCTGGGAGCCTGGGAGATCGAGGCGCTCGAACCTGATAGCGTGACGATTCGTCTTGACCCGCAAGTGGCCAACCGGTACGCGTTGATCACTGTGACTGTTGCGCCGCTCGACGCCGAAGGTCGTACTTTCAATCTCGGGGCTGACGCCGTAGTCGCGAGGATGTTCTTCCGAAGCAGCGTGTTTTCTCCGCTCCGATATCGTTACAGCCTTAGTTATGTCGCGATTGACCCGCGTGCTCAAACGCGTCCGCTGGCTTCCACCGGCTGGATCGTCGCCGAGGCGCCGGATTTAACCGTGAGGCCGCCGGAGAGCTGATTATGATCACCGTTCCTTCAATCAAGACTCTTCCATCGGCTCGCCTCTATCAGGATTCGAGCCAGGCCGAACTTATCTACGTTGATCTGCTCGAACCGGCTCCGATGCGCGCGCAGCCCGCGCGGTGGATGCCGATGACGGAACGAGACGCGTACCTGGCGGGAGAAGTGCGGTTCGGTCCCGGATCCGAAGGCTTCGGCGATATCCCGGCCCTCGTCACCGGCCAGCGGCTGCTTCCCATGCCTTGGGCGGTTTCACCAGTGCGCGTTTGGTATCGGGAAGGGGAACGCGCGCGCGTCGTGGCGGCCGGAAGCACCTCCGGATTCGGCGCGTCGAATGCGGTGTTCAGCGGCGCCGCTCCTCTGAGCGCGATGATCTCGCCGGTTCACATAGGAGCTGAGCTGAGTTGCCCCGCTCGACTTTCCCGGGCGCGGCTTCGCGGGAGCGGCGATGCGCGCGGCTTATCAGCCCCGTTAATGGGCGGCGTTTATAGCGGGGACGACGGCTGGGACGTCACGTTGGGCGACGCGCTCATTCGGCGCCTGGAGGCGCTGCTTGAAAGCGGAGCGCTGGCCCTTTCAGTGGAGGGCGATGATCTGACGCCGGAAGAACTGGCCGAGTTGCGAGAGTTGGCCTTGCTCGAGTGGGCCCACCGGCTGCGAGCCGCCACGGCGCCCGATATGACACTGGTCTTTCCACTCACCGCCTTGGGCGACGCGCGATGGGCCGCGCCGGACAGCATGCGGATCGAGTGGCGTTCAGGCGATACCGTGACCTTGCGAGCGATCCGTGTTTTACGCTGCGCCAGGCTCGAATGAAGATAAGGTTTGACATGCGCACATGTGCGGACGGAGCGCTGATCTGCTGTCTTCAGGATGCCACGGGCATGTCCCATTGGTATCTACACAAATCTGATTCTGGAATCCCCCCGATGGCAATCGGGGGATTGTTAAAGTCCAGCCTACACGGGAGGCAGCGGATTTCCTTGAATCCCCCCAACGGCAGTTGGGGGATCGTTAAAGTCCAGCCTCCTGGTTCCGTCAGCAGTGACGCCTCCCGTAGTCTGGAAGGTTGGACTTTAACGATCCCCCAACTGCCATTGGGGGGATTCGGAAGAGTTTCTGCTCGCTGTGTAGGTTGGACCTTAACAATCCACCAACTGCCGTTGGGGGGATTCAAGGAACCCGGATTTGTGTAGATACCAATGGGACATGCCCGTGGCAGCGGGAAAATAAATCTCCAATAAAAGCGAAAAGGGCAAAAATAGCAAAATCGGAGGACCTCTAAATATGCTGCAAGTACCGGCGCATTCCCAAATCGAGGGCGTAACGATCTTCAGTGATGACGCTCTGTTCTACAAATTTTATCTTGTCGCGCCCGCTCCGAGCGTCCGCCCGGATCAGAACGGACGCCCGATCTTCCTGCTCGTCAAGTATGAGATTTCCGACGAGGATCGTCTCAAGAACCCCTCGGCGCCGGCCGGAGGCGGCTATCTGAATTTCGACGCGCAGTTCGAGGTTCCGGCCGACGCGGTGGAGCGCATTCGCCAGAAGCTGCAGCCGATGGTGGACGACATGTGGCGCGGGTTCAAGAATGGAAGCCCCGCCGACCAGGCGCGTCTCGGAGTCGCTGGCGCGACGGCGCCGCCCAAGGTCGAATTCGGCGTCCCTACCTGGACGGGGGGAAAAGTCTCGCTGGACGCTCCTCAATCGAAGGAACTCATCAGCGCCCGCGTGGCCGAGGCGACTCCATCTCTACTCTCCGGCAACATCGCCGTCTTCAATATGGACCTCACGCCGGCCGGAGCGACGTTCATGAAGCGGACGCTCGTAGATCCCGACGGCGCCGACGCCATTGATCTGACGCCGATCCAAGTCACATACGATTTGAAATTCTGGGCTCGCCTGCCCGCGGTGCGCATTCAGGTCAAGGCTGACTCGGAGAAAATCTATACCTACGTCCGCCAGTTTATGGACGGCCGCGGGATTGACGCCTGCGCCACTTACGATTTCCAGCAGACCGTTAAAGAGAACGAGACGCTCATGATGAGCGGGGCGATTGACGTCAAGATAGATACCGGTTCCGGCTCGCTCCCGGAGGAGGTCATCGAGGAGCTGCGCGAATATTCACTCGACCTGGTCAAAGAGATGATCCAGTCGAAATTCTTTACGGACACGCCGGCCAGGCCTCAGACCGACTCCGATCAGCCGAGCTTACGGCCGGGCGGCGGCGCCAAGAAATATCTGAAGCACAGTTACAACGCCGCGGCCATGAAGCTCGATTTCAACCTGGAACAGCGTAGCGTCGTCGAATGGAGCATCCATCCGCAAACCACTTTGCAGACGTTCTTCCATGGCATGAGCGACGACGAGATCAAGCAGCACGTTCGCGAGATAGAACTGGATGACGACTTTTTCAAGAAGCTCAATCTGACGGTCCGCGCTTTCACCGATTTCGAATCGTCCGGTGTGTCGCACGTCGAGGTTCAGGCGCATTACGAGGGAATGGACGAAAGCAATCAAAGGCGCGAGAAGAATGAGACCTTTACTTTCACCGACAGTCAGCCGCAGACCTGGGGAGTGAGCCTCATCGGGAGCGAGCGCGAGTACCAATCCCGCTATCGAGTGGCGTTCAAAGGCCGGGAGGCGGGGCCTTTCACTAAGTGGGAGCGCAGCAAGTCGCCGGACCTGAATGTAGATATCCCCAATCCCGGTAAGGTGGAACTCAACGTCTTAGTCGGTGATGTCGATTTCGATAAACTGGTGAAACAAATCCAGGTGAAGGTGGCTTACGAGGACGCCGAAGCGGGTGTTGGACGCGAAGAAAGCGTTGTTTTGCTCAGCCCGACGCGCCAGGAGAGTTATTACTCGCGCATGATCTACAAGCCGCGCCTGAAGCCGATTCAGTATAAGGTTCGGTACCAGATGAAGTCGGGTGAAGTGCGGGAAGACGAGGATTGGTTTACCACTGAGGGCCCACAGATCCTCATCAATCAGGATTTCAAGGACGTTTTGAAAGTCACCCTGTCGCCGGTCGGGGATGGCTGGGACGACGTGGTTTCCGTCCATGTGGATTTGAAATACGTGGACCAGACAAATCATTACGTGGTGAATGACACCCTCACCTTAAAGACCAGAGAGGATTTCAAAACCTGGAATGTCCCGCTGCGCAATCGCGACATCCGTGATTTCCAGTACTCCGTGCGGGCCAGCCTCAAGAGCGGCAAGCTGCTCCAATCAGGCTGGCTGAGCGGGAGCGATACGGGGACGTACCCTATAACCGTCAATCGCCGTGGGTTTCGGATCCGGTTGATTCCCAACATGATTGATTTCACCGTCACCCCGATGATCGAAGTTAACCTGCGCTACAAGGCCGCCGGGTTGAATCTCTCCGAAACATTCACGTTTCGCGATAAAACCGAGCAGACCTGGACGATAGATGCGCCGGATGGGGCGCCACTGGAGTACAACTATCGAATCACCTATTACCCAGCGGGGGGAAATCCGATCACGATGCGGGAAGCGACCGAGGAAGATGACGAACTGATCGTCCCACTATGTCCCAGGTTGGTTGTCGAGTTCCATCCTGCCTCCGTGGATTTCACTGTTACTCCGATTGTCACGCTTGACCTCAGTTATGACGACGATCAAAACAATGTTCATGAAGCCGGCGCTTTGACGTTCACGGACAAACAAAAGCAGCTCTGGAGCGTTTTCATCAAGGACAGGAATGCGAAGACGTTCAAGTACACGCTGACTTACTTCAAAGCTGACGGGACGCCGCAAGAGAAGCCGGCGAAGGCCAGCAATGCATCCGCGATCGTCATCCCCAGGTTCAGCGTCTGAGAGCGCAAGGAGGAGTCATTCATGTCGCTATACGCCACGTAGTAACGAATTTATTCGTTACTTGACGTAACGAATAAATTCGTTACTACGTGGATATTTTCTGAGAAGCCCCGTTAGTGGGATTTTCAGCAATAACAAAAGGATAAGGCAGCCAATATGCTTAAAATACCTGCGTTCCGTTCATTCCCTAAATACGGTGTCACCGCCTACCAGGATGACACGATGTTCTGGAAGTTCTATCTGGTTCCCGACCGCGTCTCGATCCGCCGTGATCAGAACGGCAATCCGGTTTTCCTCCTGATCAAATACGCCTTCGGCGATCAGGATCGTGAAGAGAACAAGGACCTGCCGCGCGGCGGCGGCTACATGGTCTTCGATACCGAGATGAAGATTGCCGATGCGGACTACACGCAGATCACCGCGGAGCTGCAGCAAGACGTCGACCAGATCTGGAGACAGTTGAAGGCGCTCGCGGAATCCGCCGGACAGAGTGTTCGCGGAGCCGGATTGGGTAGTTGGCATCACCTGGGCGGTGTCTCGTCATCGGTTTCATTGAGGGTGAGCGATGTAACGCTGGGTCTTGGCCCGGACCGGCCGGAAGCCCCGCCCGGAGACCGCCCGCCAAGGATCATTACCGACTTTCCGACGTGGACTGCCGGAACCTTTCACCTCTCCGCTCCGCAGAGCAAAAATCTGGTGAGCCATCGTCTCGCCGAGGGGCCGGTGTCACTGACTGGGAATAATGTGGTCGCGGCCAATCTGGATCTGACCTCCGCCGGCGCGACGTTCATGGAGAAGACACTCACAGATCTCGATGGCGGCGGCGGCGCTGATCTGACTCCCATTCAGATCCGCTATGAGCTCAAGTTCTGGGCGCGCGTTCCTCCTTGCAAAATCACAGCCACCGCGGATGCGCGCAGTCTGTACATGAGCATCAAGTCCATCTATCACGACTATGAAGGTAATGGGTGCGACGAGGATTCCATGACCCACTCCGAGCACTACATGAAGATGGCCATCGAGTCCGGCCTCGTCAAGGTGGTCGTAGATACCGGCGGTCTTCCGCTCGAGGACGACTTCAAACAGGAGCTGATCACAAATGCTCAGAATATGGTCATGAGTTTCATGAAGGAGCGCTTTTTCGAGAAGAAGCCGGCTCCGCCGCCCGCCGATGATCCGACGAAGGATTTCGTCAACAAGGACGCGGATATTTACTACATGAAGACCGAGGCGGAGATGAACTTCGCGCATTTCAGGTACGATCTGACAATCAGTGGAATTGTCGAGTGGAAAATAAATCCGCAAGGTACGCTGCAGACCTTTCTGGCGGGTGTGCCTCCCCAGGAGATGAAGAAGTACGTGCGCGTGGTCGATCTGGACGACGACTTTTTCAAAACCCTCCAGCTCACGGTCACCGCCTTCGCCGACTGGGCCAACGAGCCGATCGCTTTCGTGGAGATGCAGGTTCGCTACACCGGCGTTGACGAGAATAACCGGAAAGTCGAGAAAGTACAGACCTTCACCTTCACCAAGGATCACACCACTGAATTTTGGGATCCGAGCCTGATCGGCGCCAAGCGCGAATATCAGTATCGCTGGCGAATGGCTTACCTGGGCAAAGAGCCTACTGAGTTTACGAAATGGCAATCAACAACGACGCCCAAGCTCAATCTCTCGATCGGCAATGTGGGTAAGATCGTCCTCCAGGTGCTTGCCGGGAACATAGACTTCGGCCAGGTGACAAAGTCGGCGCAAGTGGACCTCAGCTACAGCGACCCCGGTTCACAGGCGCAGGAGGAGAGCGTGACGGTGGCGCTCACCAGTTCCGCCCAGGACCGGACCTACCAGCGGTATATCTACACCCCCTGGGACAGGCCCGTGCGCTATCGAACTCGCTTTTTCCTGAAGAACGACCAGGTCGTCGAGAGCGATTGGATGGAGACCACGAATCGCCAGTTGTTGATCAACGAGCCGAATACGATCAATCGGCTCGACGTACAGATGGTTCCGGTCGGCGATTGGTCCAACGTCCTCAGAACGACGGTCAATGTCCGTTATGCTGATTCGCATAACAGTGTCTTCGCCGACGCCGTTTTCGATCTCAAGGCCGTGGATGAATTCAGGACCTGGAGTGTGATCCTCAAAGACCCGAACTTGCGAAAGTTCCAGTACAAGCTGCTCGCTTCCTTCAAGGACGGCTCGGCCCCTTATCAAACTGACTGGTTGAGTATGGAAGGTGATCAGGCGCTCCCGATTACCGTCAAGCAGGCGCCCAGGATGAACATCCGCGTGATGCCCAATCTGGTGGATTTCAAGATTACCCCGGTCGTGACGGCGACTCTGCGTTACGACGACCCTCAGGGGAAAGTACGGAAAGTGGATACCCTGGTCTTTACCGAAGCCAAGGAGCAGACCTGGGCCTTCCCGATTGTCACTGACGGTCATCGGGCATACCGCAAACAGGTCACCTACAACACGGCTCTGGGGCGCGATATCCGCACTCCGGAGGTCTCGGTCGAGGACACGGTCATGGTGCTGGACATGACGGACGTACCGGCGGTCGCCGTCGAGGTCCAACCGAAGCTGGTGAACTTCGCTGAGACCCCCGTGGTTGAAGTCAATGTGAGTTACCGGGATGAGGACAACGACATCGATTACGAAGACACGCTCGTCTTCACCGGCCCCGAGCCGCAGAAGTTCCGAGTCCAAATCGAGAAGGACTCGCCGAAAGAATATGGGATTGGGGTCACTTACTATCTGGCGGACGGGAGGATCGCCAAGCGCGATCCGGTCAATCTGGATAAGAGCAAGATCGTCATCCCGCGCTATGTCCCCGGAAGTTGAATGGTGTTTGGAGTACCGGCTTTAGCCGGAAAGAGCTTGATGACCAAGCTCTTTCCGGCTAAAGCCGGTACTCCAAACACAAACACCGTATGAATGAGGCGGTAACGTAAGGAGCAATTGCTTATGATGACTCTTTCGCCCCCGTACTACACGATCGAGGGCGTCGTGGTCGCACCCGACTACGACGACCCGTACCAGTTTTACTACTTCCCGAATCGCCCGCATGTCGCGGTGGACAACGGCCACCCCGTCATTCGATTGCTCGTCTACAAAGAGAATCTCGATGAACTGCCTCCGGATAAAGACGAGGTGGCCGGATTCCTTTATTTCGATACGACGCTCGAATGGCCCGAGGAGACGCTGAAGAAAGTGGCCAAGAAGATCCAGGCGGATCGCGATATGGATCGGCCGCCACGGTTAAGCCCTCTGCTCTACAAAAGCGGCACGGTACGGCTGATTTTCCTGGACAAGAAGACGGCCCCGCCGGGGACTGAGCCGGACACTCCACCAGACCCGGACGACGACGAGGCCCCGCCCAAAGAGGAGTGGGTCGTCGCGTTGGAATCGAGCGGCGTCCCCTCACTCTACGGAGATAATCGCGCCATCTTCAGCGCCGTATTGACGAAGAAGGCGACCCAACTCCTCTACGGCGCGTTCAATGGCTTTATACCTGCTGGCGTGGTCTACGACCTCAGCTTCGTCGCCATGCAGCGGGCGTTCAACGTCCACGTCACGGCCGACTGGCAACAGGTCTATAACTTCCTGCAGGAAAGCTTCAAACTGGACCTCTTCTTCTTCAGCTACCAGACAGACAAGATCGTTGACGAACTGATCGAAAAGAAAATCATCAAGATCGAGGCCTCGCTGGAGGGAGTTGGCGAGGAAGGGATGGAAAACGAATTCAACGCGGTGCGAAAAGAACTGCAAGAGTTCGTCCTCGATAAATTCTTCAAGCCCGCGCCGAACCCGAACAAGCAGGACCCGAATCCGGTCGCGGGCCAGGTGATAGATTTCCTCGCCAAGATGCGCAACCTGGGCTACCCCTCGGGGGGATTTGTGCGCCGCGAGCTGAGTTTCACCGAGATCCGGCAGATTGACATTGATTACACGGTAACGCGCGCCGTCGAACGCCACATTGCGCCGCAGGCCCACGTCGGTGTCTTCTTCGAGGACTTCGGTTTGAAGAAGAGCGACGTTATCACGGTCGTCAATGGAGATGACGACTTTTTCAGGGAAGTCGAGTTCAACGTCTCCGCGAACGCCAATTTCGATGGCGACGGGATATTCGGGATCAAAGTTGACGTGGCCTATGGCCAGGGAAGCGTCAACTCGACCAATGGCGAACCGGTTTCCACCTGGGCGACCCCGCTGAACAAAACACAGCCGGTCTTCAAGAAATCGGCATGGTTCGATCCGACTTCCGGGCGCAATTTCAAATACAACTACCAGACTATCTTTGCGCCGAATGCGATACCCGGTCCGGAGCAAATGCTGGAGAGCGGGTGGCGGCAGGGAACTGGCAATGTGTTGGTGATCTCACCGGGTGAGCTATATCAGAAGCGTCAGATAGAGTTTCAATTCGCCAAGAATTTCCCATACGATCTTTATCCGCAAGCGCAGATCGAGGTTCGTTACACCGACCCGAAGACGTTGTGGGCCTTCAGCGATAGCAAGGTGATCGAATCCGCCAGCCCGCGAGCGATCTTCGCCTTCCGTTCCCGTCCGGGCGCTCCGGCCACAGTGTCATATCGCTCTACATTCATTCATTCCTCCGGGCCGGTGCAAGGCGACTGGCTGAAGAGCGATACCAACCTGGTTTTGGTGACCGATCCGCGCCCGCATCTATTCCGTGTCAACGTCATCGTCGCGGGCGATCGCAGCAAGATTCAGGATCTTCTTCTGGGATTCCGCTACCTCGACCTGGAAAATGACGTCTCCGAGAGCAAGTTTATCCGGATCGGGAAAGAGAACATCAACCAGTCTCATGAGTGGGTCTTCGCCCCGGCGGACCCGGCTCGCAATCGCTATGAATACAACCAGACCTTGCTGGATACGGACGGCAACATCCTGCAGGCCGGGTGGGTCGGCTCGGACAAGAGCGTGCTCCCGGTGGGGATCGTGTATGCAAAACGCTGGGAGGTGATTCCGGAGTTGGTCGGTCCCGCGTTGGGCGACAACGGACTGGAAAAGGTGAAGCTTAGTCTGCGCTACCGGGACGAGCGTAACGCCGTGTCTTCCGACAAGCAGATGGTCTTTGCGCGGCCAGGCAAAGGCGATTCGTGGCAGTTGGAACTGAAAGACGCGCAGGCGCGCTCGTATACCTACGAAATCTCATACGTGCAAACGAATGGATTTGAACGCAAGGTCGGTCCCCTGTCTTCGTCGGATACATTCCTGATGATCTCTTCGGTTCCGCCGGTTTAACAAAACCCCAGTCTTGGGTTGAGCGAAAGAACCACGGGGATCACGGGGACCACGGGGAAAAAAGAGGAAAAGGCTTTATGGAAGAAAGGTTCGGCGCGTCTTCTGACCAAGTTCATCCCCGTGATCCCCGTGGTTGGGCTTCATTCTGGGTTCAACTCAAGACTGGGATTAACAGATGAGGCACGGAGATGACGGAAGCTACAGCCCTCGCGGCAGAGACATTGGCGCCCGGCCGGGCGTTGGAATTATCGGAGTTGGTTTATCTCGCCGGCCTCATGGCCGGACTGGGAGCAGGGTCGCGTTCCGCCGCGAACCGGGTCATGAGGGACATCAATATCCCGGACGGAGCCCACCGCAGTTGTATCGAAGGCGGGGGACAGATGATGTTCGCGCTACTCGCTCCGGGCGCGCGTAGTCTGCGCGTTCTGACACGATGCGGCTCGGAGCCGGAAGGGATTCTGAACTGGCGGCGCGCATATTTCATCGCCGGGGCGGAACCCGAGTGTTGGCGCGCGGAGTTTTACCCGCGCGAGACGGCGGAGTCTTGGAATCGCGCGGTCAGCGTGGCCGAGCGAGTCGGCGGCGGCGAACGTCTGCGGCGACTCCACGCCACTTTGGGGCCGCGCAGTCAAATCTACAGTGTGAGCTGGTTGGTGAGCGGCGGGCATCCGCAAGCGACTGTGAGCTGGCGCCTCGATCGAACTTACGATCCGAGCGAAGCCCTCTCCGCTCTTGGGCGGCGGGCGAGTTGGACGGCGGCTCAACCCATCTGGGAGGGATTGTTCGGATTCGTTCTCCAGCGGCGTCACGGGCCATGGAGCATTCAACTTCCACTCCATACGGACGAGTCTCGCGTGCGCGTCGGCAGTTCGAGATGGACGCTCCGGATCGAAGACCCGGCGAAGCGCCAGCGGCTCGCTCGCCTGGTCGAACGGTTAGGCGGTGATCCGCGCTTTGCCGAGGGCTTATACAAACTGGTTCAATCGGCGAATCCTTCAGCCGGGATGACGCCGGTCGGACGGGCGGTCGAAATGGATTTGATCGGTGATCAGGTGACAGGCGCCGAATTTTACCTGGGCGCGGCGCCGCCACGGCCTTTGCGCGCGTTCCGCGAACAGGACCAATTGCTAGACCATTGCCATTGAAAGGAGCATCAGTATGGATTGGGTTCGTATTCATCCGTTTATCGAACGATGGCCGGGCGGCGGGCCGCCTCCCACGTTCAACATCGCCGCAGACGAAAACGGCGCTGTCGTCGTCGAACTGGCTTGGGACCCGCAGGCGCTCTTGGCCCCGGCTAGTTATTCGAATGCCTTGCGCTACTACTCGACTGACGTAGCCTTCAACGCGGCCATTACCAACGATGATGGTAGTAATCGCAACATCAGTGCGCCGGCTCAGAACATTCAGTTGGTTGATAACCGCGTAACCTGGACGATGCCTCAGGCTTTGTGGGACGGCTACTTGCAGGAGAGCTTAAAGAGCCTCAGTACGCCTGCGCGCACTACATTTTCGGGCAACATTTATTACAGGGTCCGGGCGACGGCTCCTGGCGGCCAGACTCGCGTCTGGCCATCGTCCGATCTACTGAGGGGGACAAACGCCTCCGCGGCCCCGCACATTGGGGTTCTCACCATCAGCGCCACACCCTCTTCTCAGGTGATACCTGACCAGGCCGCCGTCCAAGCTATGGGCGGCATACCTTTCTCCCCAACTTTCTGGGGTGATCTGCTGTTGAGGCTCTGGCGCTCCCTGCCCGAATCCAACGCCGACCGGACCGCTTTGGCGGCCATCTTCGCTCACGAAGCGTTCCGTAATGCGGGCGTGGCGACTCGCGCCGACCTGCTCAAACTCTGGCTTTTCTGTGACGCTCAATCAGCGCGGAGCAGGATCCCCCGGCTGCTGGATCGTCGGGCCGTAGTCGGCTCCGGCGTGACACAACCGATCATAATGAAAACCGACCTGAGCGGCGGCAGGACGCTGATCCGGAATCTGCTCGATCTGCTCTTTATAACTCCCCATCCATCATTGGCGGCTGTCAGAACCAATGGCCAATTACTCGAAGATGTATTTCGAGAGATCCTCGATCCAAATGGTCAGATCAATCAGGGAGCGGCCGGCACTTGCGCGCCCACCTCATTTCAGACACTTCTGATTACGGTCAACCCCGCGGAATACGCGCGGCTGCAAAAAGGTCTGTTGTCGAGCGCCGCCTCATCCACGCTGGCGAATGGCTCGGCGATCAGTGTCCCGCAGGGTGTCTTCGCCGCGGCCTCGGCCGCGGGGATCAGTGGGCCGGCATTCCTTCTGCGCACGTATTCCGAGTTGGCGTTCCAGACTGCGATTCTCAAATATGCGCAGGGTTCCCGCTTCCCGGCTTTTACGGGTACGCCGCAGAATATCAATAACATCCTCCAGGCTACGATCACAGCCGGCCTGACAACGAGCGAGATGGAGCGAGGACTGACAGGAATCTTCAATGTCCGTTTTACCACCAACTCCGTCACCTTTCCCAGGCAACCGGCGGATGCGGGCTGGGTCAGCGCTCAGCGGCAGATTCGCGACACATTCCTCAGGGACCTGCCGGGCCGGCAACAACAGATGATCCTGGCCATGTGGTGGGGCGCCCCGAACCCGGGCGGACATGCCGTGATGGCGGTCCGCAGAGAGACTGCGAGTTCCCGGGTCTTCTACAAAAATCCGCAATATCCGGGCTCCACCCCGCTTCCCGGAGCGACTCAGGGCGGTACCGCCGCCAACCCGCCGCGCCGGTATGAGGACCCCACACAATCGCTCGAATCAATCACCGAGTCGGACCTGGCGACCTGGATTATGAGCTACTGGGCCCCGGAAACCGCGATCATCTGATTCACAGACGAGTGAGCGGATCTGGTTGCGATTGAGGCCTTGAGAATGAATCAGCCGGTGTTTACTGACGATGAAAGGAGCTAACCAATGCTATATCTGGACAAACCGATCGGTCCGATCAAAGGGTTGATGATTTACGGCGACCACGCGGATCCGAACCTGTTTTATTACGTTCCGGAGCGTCCCCGTTTGGCGAGGAACGACGGTGTGCCGGAGTTTGTTTTCCTCAAGTATCGCCGCGACATCACGGACAATCCGGATTTCGACGCTGAGACCAAGGCGTCGCTCGGCGGCGGTTTTCTGGCCTTTACGGTTGACCTCGGCGTTGAGGACGACCAGTTGAAGGAGATCAAGCGCGAACTCGCCCGGTTCGCCAATGGAGAGGTGAAGCTGACTCCGATTCAGTTCCGCAAGGGATCGGTGAGACTCTCGATCTCGAGAGACACCGCTGATGCGCCCAACGCCGAGCCCAATCAGCCGCGCGGCCTGACGTTCTTCGAAGACGTCTACGGGGCCACAAAGCCGTCTCTCTTCGGTTTCAACCGGGCGACTTTTGCGGTGGCGCTCTCGATGGAGGCCGCCACATTGTTTGAAGCGGCGTTGAAATCAGGCGTCAGCCCCATCGGAGTCATTTACGACCTGGAGTTCCTCGGCTTGCGTCCGGCTTTCAACGTGCGCATCTCAGCCAACTATCACCGGGTCTATACGGAGCTCGACCTGGAGTTTGGAGCCCGTGGGCAGATTTACGCCGTCTCGCTCGGAGTAGACATCGGGGCCGCGTTCCAACGACTGCGCGATAACGGCGTCATCAAGGTTGAAGTGCTCAACTTCACTGACGACGAGGATCTGCGCAAACAGGCCGACGACGCTTTCAATTGGTTCAAGACCGAGTTGCTGAAGGAGTTCTTCGAATCGGCTCTCGATCCGCCGCAAATCCTGCGTCAGAACTCCGGCGGCGGACTGCTTGGCCAGTTGACGAATCTGCTCGGCGCCCTTGGAACCTCTGACACCGGTTCAGCCCAGCCGCAGCGCGGCGCTCCGAGTAATACGGCCCCAACTACGGCGCCGCCGCCGGCTGACCTCTCTTCCGGAGTTAACAGCACCGCGCAAACCAACACCCAGGCGGCCGGCGCCGGGTCAGGCGGAGGCGCCATTGCAGGCGGGAATCCATCGCCGTTCCAGATCGCGTTTTCTCTGAAGTACATTGATCAGGTCGAAGACAAAGAACGCGTCTTCGAGTACTCGATGCAATCCGCGGTGGCGCAGACGGCTGCTCCGCAGGGCATGTTCTCTACCGTGATGCAAGGGTTGGACCTGACCAAGAGTATTCTGGAAGTCAGCCTCGATGACGATTTCTTCAAGCGTGTTGTGGCGTCTGTTTCGATGGGCGGGGATCTGAACGCCGCCGGGGTGAGCACGGTCGCGGTCAACCTCGAGTACCCGGCTGTGCGCAAGCCGAATGTGGATCCCGAGCACGTTGACGGCTTCATCTTCAGGCCGGACCAGTTGGAACCGCGAACGTTTACCACCTGGCTCAACAAGAAGAAGGATCGTCAGTATCGCTATTACCTGGACATTCATTTCAAGCCGGACTCGCCGTTCAGCGGCAAGGACGCTCACGTCACTACCGACTGGATGGTGACGCGCGATCGTCAACTGACCTTGGACCCATTGGACATCATCTCCTTGCTGGACGTTGAATCCTCCCTCGGTCAGGTTGATTCCGCTCAGGTTACGCAGGTTCAGGCGGAGGTGCGTTTTAAATCGGAAGTGAACGGGTTTGAGGCGAACAAAACCTTGGTGTTTCAACCCGGCGCCGGAGGCAGCCAACACTGGCGGTTGCGAATAGACAAGCGGGATGAGCCTGTCTATGAATACCGTCTGCTCTATTTCCTGGCCGGTGGCATCCGTCATCAAACGGATTGGCAGCGGTCGGAGAATCCAACCCTGCTGATTAACAGCCCTTTCCAGAATTCGATCAAGGTCGGCCTCTTTCCACTCCTCGATCCGGGCGCAATCCTGGAAGCCGATGTCGTCGTCACTTATAGTGAACCCAATACAGGCTACACTTTCACTGCGAGCCGGATCTTCGCTGGCGGAGCTCCAATGACCCGTCAGGAAGTGGTCATCCCCACTCTGGCCAAGCAGCCGGATAAATTCGAATACCAGGTAACCGTGATTCGGGCTGATGGGTCGGTTTTCGACTCCGGCCCGTTGGAGGTCAAGTTGGTCAGCTCCACTGTGACATTGCCGATTATGGACGGGATCGGCAAGATCAGTCGCGTTCGGGTGAAATTGGCGAGCGCTGATCTGGCTGCGGCAAACCTGGCCGCCCTTAAAGTGTTCCTGGTCGGGCAGAGCGAGAACCCCGATAGCGCGGAAGTCCTGTTCGTCCCCAGTCAGACAGCCGACCAGAACGTCACTTTGCTGATGCCTCCGGAGAGCGCCGGGCCGCTTACTTACAATTTCAAAGTCACCGGTTATGATCGCCGCGGCGTCCCCGTGCCCGGCGACACAGGGAAAGATAATAGCCAGACACTCATTGTGCGTTTACCATCGCCGTGAATCTATAGCATTGCCGCTATTCGTGAATATTCGCGTTCATTCGTGGCTGAAATTCTTTTGCTGCGGCTTGTGCTAAATCGAACCAAGCAAGATTGGTACAGATCTATAAACATTTTGCTCCTCTGGAGCGGGGAACGCCGACTTGTGTAGATACCAATGAGACAAGCTCGTGGCATCTCAAGACAGTATCCCAATGGTTGTTGCTCTGATTTAGTTGAAACCCGCGGGCGACCTGAACCTTCAGGAGACGGTGTTTAGAGTACCGGCTTCAGCCGGAAAGGGCTTGATCATCAAGCCCTTTCCGGCTGAAGCCGGTACTCTAAACACCGTCTCCCAGCGCGGCGAGCTACTTCCGGGTCAACTAGCACAAGTCGTTTTGCTAGAAATCTACGGAACTCCGGTAAGCGGGTTGCGCGGCTGCGATACTGGCGCCCCACTCAAACTTGTAGCCACAATGTCGCAGCCCCGCCTCAATCGCGCCAAGAGTCGCAAGCAGATCACCCGCGTTCGCCGGCCCCATGTGTCCGATGCGGAAATACTCGCTCCTGATCGCGGGGTGAAGACCGCCCGCGACGGTCACACCCGCAGCCTGGATGGCGGGCAGCAGATCGGCCCCGTTGACGCCCTTCGGATAACGTGGCGCGGTCATCGTATGCGCCGCGAATTCCGGCGCGGTCGGAACCTGTGAGAGTCCCAGAGCGGAGATCCCTTGCTGGCACGCGGCGCCCAACGCGCTATGCCGCCGGAAGCGCGCATCCATGCCTTCAGCCAGCAGTTGACCCAGACTCACGTTGAGGGCCCAGACCAGGTTCACCGCGGGAGTTGCGAAATACGCCGCCTTCCGCGACTCGTAAGCCTGCATGATCGGCAGCCAGTTGTTCCAGTCCGCGTAGTAGCTCCCTACAGGCGTTCGGCGCGCGCTGAATGCGGCCATGGCTCGTGGCCCCGCGAGCAGCAGCGCCAGACCGGGCGGCGCGCTGATCGCCTTTTGTGATGCGGTCAGAACCACATCCACTCCCCATTCCGCCATCCGTAACTCTTCGCCCGCGACCGAGCAGACCCCATCAACGACGATCAGGGTTTCGTGGCGGCGCGCAAGGGCGGCCAACCCCGCGACGTCAGTGATAACTCCGGTGGAGGTATCCACGTGAGTCACGGTCATGAGCTTGAAACGCTCCCGACTGAGAACCTTCTCGACTTCCTCCAGGGAAGGGCGCGCGCCTACTGAGGCTTTCACTTGTGTAACCTCGGCGCCATAACGTTCCAGCAACGCGGCGAACCGATCACTGAAGTAGCCTGTGTTGACCACCAGCGCTTTGTCTCCGGGTTCGGTCAAATTCGCCCCGGCCAGATCCATCGCCAGCGTGCCTGATCCGGCGACAATGAAGGGCTGGCCATCAGGAGACATAAAGACCTCGCGCATACGTTCCAGCGCCTGGCCGAATGTCTCGATGAAATCGGGCGCGACATGCCCCGTTGTCGGAGCGCCCAACGCGGCCAGTACCGCGGGCTCGAACTCAATTGGGCCTGGAATCATCAGCAGAGTACGGTTTTTCATAATCACAGTCCTACTTTCGAATCAGTACCGCGAGCGGTAGCGAGCGGGTTCCTCTCAATCAGTCCTTGGTGAGGCGACGCTCGCTACAGCTCGCGGTACTGATTCGATCAAGGCGCGAGTCCAACCCGCCGTAGGAGGTCAGAGAACCTCGCATCCGAGCGCAGCGGGTCGAGTCTCGGCTCCACTTTAAGGTAAATTAGCCAATTATCGCGCTCATCGTAAGCCCGGTTCAGCCAGGCGAAAGCTTGCTCTTTGTCGCCCAGGCCCAAGTAGATGACCGCGATGCTATAGGGCGAGATGTATCGGCGCTCGGCAGCCACTTTCAACCCGTCGATCGCCCGTTGCGCCTCGACCTTCCTTCCCGCCACGGCGTAGGTATGTCCGAGCGCGGCTTCCATCACTGGCCGCCGTCCGGCGCCGGAGAGCTCCACTGCCTTGCCGAGCTCCGCGATGGCGGCCTCGTTCATTCCTTTCCGCTCATACACGAAGCCGAGATAGAGATGCGCCGTGACATAGTTCTGGTCCAGTTCGATGGTCTTGAGGAGTTGTTCGGCGGCCAGGTCATACTGGCGCGCGTAAAGGTAGTGCCAGCCGAGGTGCGAGTTGAGCGTCAAATCGAGCCGATCGATCTCGGTCGCGCGCAAACTGGCGGCGAGCGATTCTTCAACCCGGCCCCTGGCCATCCAGTAATGCGAGTACCAGTGTTGCAAATTGGCGTCGTCAGGTTTCAGCTCGATGGCGCGCTTGTATTCGCGCTCGACTTCAGGCCAGTCCCAATCGTAATTTAGTTTGGCGTACGCCAGGGAGGTGTGCGCTTCGCCGAGCGCGCCGTCAATCCTCAGCGCCTCACGGGCCGCCGCCATTGCCTTCGGATAGATCTCGCGCGGAGGCGAAAAGGCGAAGACGTAAAGCCCAGTCATGTTGTAGGCGTCGGCCAATCCGGCGTAAGCCGGAGCATAGCTTTGATCCAGTTTGATCGCCCCATTGAAGCTCTCAATGCATTTCTGATAGCCCGCTTCCGTCCGTTTGTTCAGGAAGTAACGGCCCTCGAGGTAGCGCTGATAAGCCTCGGAGTTATTGGTGTAGCGTTTGGTCAGGAGCCTTCGTTCATCGCCGGTCAACTGGAGCGCGAGCGCTTGCGAGACACGTTCGGCGACCGCTTCCTGCACCGATAAAATGTCGGTGAACTTCTCGTCAGGCAGCACGGCAATGGACCTTACTTCGGCCACCGTCTTTGCCGGGCGTGGCCGGCTCGACCTCCAGACCAGCGCAGCGACCAGTCCGGCCAGCAGGAGCCCGGCAATTAGAACTGCGGGCAAGACTGCCAGGCTCGACCGCCAGCGCCTACGCGCCAAACTGGAAGCGGCGGACGGCGCGCCATCCCTCTCAGCATCGTTCAGACGCGCGTCCTCCTCATCATGTTCTTGTTCTGCAATGACGGCGCTCGCGGCCTCGACCTTCGCTGCGCCATTCGGACCAGGCAGACCAGGCAGACTGGGCGCATCGGAAGTGGACGAGCCGGATTCGCTCACTGGCGCGTCGAAGATGTAGCCCCGGCGCAGAACGGTTTTCACGTAGCGCTGAGCGTCGTCGCCCAGCGCCCGCCGCACCTCAATCAGACATTGGACGAGTGAATCGTCGGTGACGAACGTATCGGGCCACAACGCCTGCATCAACTCCGCTTTGCTGACCAGCCGCCTGCGGCGCTCGATCAGGTACTTGAGCGCCTCGAACGATTTGTACCGCAGCTTGACCTCCTGTCTCGCGCGCCACAGGCAACCCCGGTCGAGGTCGAGCGTGAAGTCGTCGAATGTATAACCGTGACAGGCAATCTTTTGCGTTTGCTTCTGCGTTTGAAGCTCTGGCTCGCTCATGAACCCTCCGCCGCTAAGTCGAGTGGGCGCCGCGCCAGAGAGGCTTTTGGCAATCTTTCGGTCATCTTTCGTCCGGATTTAGTCATGGTTTCGGTCTGGTTTCGTTACTTGCCCGCGGGCCAAGGAGCAGATTGAGGAAGCAGCGGAAGCTGACCGCCGCTAGCGTGGTCCAACCACTCGGCTTGGCCACTCGGCTTGGCCACTCGGCTTGGCCACTCGGCTTGGCCACTCGGCCTGGGCGGTTCCCATTATAGGTTAGGCCCGGGCGTGAAGCCATGAGCCACACTAAAAGGAGTCGTTCATGTCGCGGTGAGCGACGCCCTGAAAGAATGAAAATCAACCACGAAGAAACGAAGGATACCAAGAAAGATCAGAAAAAACCTTCGTGTCCTTGGCAAGTTTCATTTCCCAGATAACAGTTCGGCATCGAGCTTTTTTCAACACAAAGGGTCAAAGGGACAAAGGGACAAAGAAGACAAACCAAATCAAACCTGTAACTCTTCTTTGACCCTTTGTCCCTTTGACCCTTTGTGTTGAAACTGTTATCTACTTTTGTCAGCCTATGAAACTTGCCGGAAAGCTGCGTCAAACCCGCAGCACTCCACAGGCTTCGCCGAATTCGAACGGTCCCATTGATCCCAAAGGGTTTTTATTCGCACAGTCTTCAATTAAAGCAATGCCTCCCGCAAGACCTGTGCCGGATGCTTAGCGCGGCGGCCGGAGAGATGCTCAATCTGCTGGCGGCACGAAACGCCTGGCGCGACGATCTCTACGTCTGAAGGTTGCGCCACCACGGCAGGCGCCAGGCGTCGCTTGCCCAGGGTTACAGAAATGTCGTAATGCTCTTTCTCGAATCCGAAGGAGCCCGCCATTCCGCAACAGCCCGAATCTACTTCAATGACTTCAAAGTTCGCCCATTGAAGAACGGCAACGGTCGGAGCCGCGCCCACCATCGCTTTCTGATGACAATGACCGTGAAGCAACGCCCGCCGCGGTCCTTCTTGAAAGGAGAGAGAGAGTCCTTTGGCTCTTTCTTTCAGGAGAAACTCTTCGAGCAGGAAGCTCGATTGAGCCACCTTCTTGGCATCATCGCTTCGGAGCAATTCCACCGATTCATCGCGCAGGGTGAGCAGGCACGAGGGTTCCAGCCCGACGACCGCGGCGCCGCGTTCGACCCAGGGTTTGAGTTGCGCCACGTTCCAGGCGGCGTGCTTTTTCGCCTCCGCCAACATTCCTTTCGAGATGAGCGGGCGGCCGCAGCATTTTTTATTCACCAACTCGACGCGATATCCGGCGGCCTCCAGAAGCTCGACGGCGGCGCGGCCGATTTCCGGCGTGTTGTAAGTGACGAACGTGTCGTTGAAGAGAACCACGGATCCGCGAGGGGCTTCGCCAACGCGTTGTCGGGCTTTGAACCAATCGGTGAATGTCTCGCTCGCAAACGTCGGGAGCGGGCGACGGCTGTCTATGCCTAGGAAACGATCCATGAGCCAGCGGCCCGGCCGCGATGAAGCGATCCGGTTTGAAACCGGCGCCAATCGGGATCCAAGCTTTGAGAGATCGGCGATGCGCCCGAATATCCGGTTCCTGAGCGGTAGACCGTTCGCCTGGTAGTAGTGATGCAGGAACTCATATTTGAGCTTCGCCATGTCCACATTGGCCGGGCATTCGGCTTTACACGCCTTGCATTCAAGGCAAAGGTCCATGACCTCATACAGACGTCGGCTGGTGAAGTCCGAAGGCGGAACATGTCCGGAGAGCACCGCCCGAAGAGCGTTGGCCCGGCCGCGAGTGGAGTGCTCTTCGTCCTTCGTCGCCATGTAGGATGGGCACATCGTTCCTTCAGTCGTTTTGCGGCAGACACCGACGCCGTTGCACATCTCGACCGATGCCGCGAAGCCGCCTTGTTTCGAAAAGTCGAACAATGTAATCGGCTCCCAGGTCTTGTATTCTGGGCCATACCTGAGATTTTCGGTGAGCGGGGGACTGTCCACGATGTTTCCCGGATTCATCAGATTCTTCGGATCGAAGGCGCGCTTCAATTCGCGAAACGCCTGGAGGATCGTGGGGCCATAGACGCGTTCGAGATAAGGGCTGCGGGCGCGCCCGTCGCCGTGCTCGCTCGAGATCGTCCCGCCGAACTCCATCGCCAGGTCTGTAATCTCATCGGCGATGGCCTTCACCTGTTCGAGCGAGGCTGCCGTCTTCAGGTTGATGATCGGACGAATATGGAGGCACCCGACCGAACAGTGTCCGTAGTAGGCTCCCTCTGTCCCGTGTTTCGCCATGATCTCGCGGAAGCGGGGAATGAAGACCGGCAGGTATTTCGGATCAACCGCCGTGTCCTCGACGAAGGCGATGGGCTTGGCGTCTCCCTTGATGCCCATGAGCAAGCCGAGCCCCGCTTTGCGCAGCTTCCAGATCGCCTTCTGCTCATCCGGGTCGTAAGCGATATGAGCGGCGTAGCCGAAGCGATGTTTGGCCCGCAGAGCCTCAAGAGCTTCAACCTTGCTCCGCACTTCAACCGCCGTATCTCCGGCGTACTCAACACCGAGGATCACGGCCGGGTCTCCTTGAATGAACCCCATGCGTTTGGACAGCTCAAGATTGGCTCTGGCCAGGTCGAGGATCATCTTGTCGGTCAACTCGACCGAATAAGGCCCGGTCTCCAAAATGGCCTGCGAGGATTCCAGCGCCTCCTGCATGTCCTTGTAATGCACGACGACCAACGCCGTCTTCTTCGGTCGCTTGACCACGCGAACCTTGGCCTCGATTACGTTGAGCAGAGTCCCCTCGGAGCCCACGATCAAACGCGCCAGGTTGAGAGGCTGGTCGTTGACAAGCTCATTGAGGTTGTAACCGCACACGCGCCGCCAGTATTTGGGGTAACGAGCAAGGATCTCCTCACGGTAACTGGTCTTGATGCGCGCCACTTGACGGTAAATGTCGCCTTCCAAACCGGGAAGTTTCAGCTTCTCCGCGAATTCCTGCGGCCTGACGCGGCCGAACACCGCCCGGCTTCCATCCGCCAACAGCGTGGTCAACTCGATAACGTGATCTATGGTGAGGCCGTAAGCGATTGAATGAGAGCCTCCGGAGTTATTGCCGATCATTCCGCCGAGCGTCGCTCGATTGGCCGTCGAAGTGTCCGGGCCGAAGAGCAGCCCCATCGGTCGCAGATGCTGATTGAGTTCTTCCTGAATAAGCCCCGGCTGCACTCGCGCCCACATTTCTTCCTGATTGATTTCAATCACCTGGTTTAAGTGAGCCGAAAAGTCGAGTACGACGGCATGATTGACCGTCTGACCCGTCAATGATGTTCCCCCTCCGCGCGGCAGCACGGGGAAATTCCAGCGATTGGCCATTTCGAGGACCGCCTGCGCGTCGTCGGCGTGACGAGGGATGACGACGCCAATCGGCTCCACCTGGTACATCGAGGCGTCTGTCGAATAGAGCAGTCGCGAATAGGTGTCGAAGCGGACATCCCCTTTGACGACGCGGCGCAGTTCTTGTTCAAGGTCATTCATAATGCGAATCCTATCCTGAGCGTCGCGTGATGAAAAGATCACCATCTATCCCTTCGTCTGCGCATAGACGGCGCCCAGGCACGTCCCCGGTCGCGTCAATCCCGCCACCCGCTCATCCGCCTGCGCCAGCGAGTGAAAATCAAGCCGCCGCAACTGGCCGAGCAAACCATTGTGGCGGCAAATCTCAACCAGACTCTGCTCCCGCACGTTGCCGCAGCGGAACTCTCGCTCTGTCAAAACGTGACATGGGAAGACATCGCCGTTCGGCATGACGTTGAGAAACGAGCCGACGCCGCAATTCGACTGCGCTTCAGGTTTCTCCGGCTCCGGCGGCGCAACCCTGTCCGGGTAGCAACGCTCCCAAGCCCGCCGCACAGCCTCGCGCACATCTTCCGTGTTTGCCCTCCACTCCCAATGCCCCGCGCCGCGCCCGATAGGACGAAAGCCGTTAAGGTTGATGCGCGTGATCTTCCGCTCGATAAGCAAGCGGAGCAGTTCTTCCAAATCCGGCAAGCTCGTCGCGGTGATCGTGACCAGCGCCTTCGGCTCGAAGCCGACCGAGTAGAAACATTCCAGCGCGCGCATCGCCTGTTCGAAATTCCCGGCGCCACGCAGCGCATCGTTGCGGCTGCTGAGCGCATCCACACTCACGCGCACCTCATCCGCGAACGTCTTCCCCCTGACGCTGTCGGATGCTACCATCCGGCCATAATGAATCTCGCAATCATTTCTCTTCTGGCCCTCATAGTGGCTATCGTTCTCAGTTTCACGACGAGGATCAACGTCGGCCTTCTCTCCATGATTTTCGCGTGGATCATCGGCGTTTATCTTGGGGGAATGGAGATCAAGGCGATCCATGCGGGCTTCCCGACAAACCTATTTCTGACGTTGGTGGGCGTCACCTTGCTCTTCGCGCAGGCTCAGGTCAATGGGACCCTGGAACGGATCACTCATCATGGCGTCAAGAGCTGCCGCGGGAATGTTGGCTTGATCCCTCTGATGTTCTTTCTCCTGGCCCTCGCACTCGCTTCGGTCGGGGCAGGGAACATCGCGGGCGCGGCGCTTGTGGCGCCGATGGCGATGGCGACGGCGGGGCGTGTAAAGATCCCGGCGATCCTGATGACGATTATGGTCGCGCATGGCGCGTTGGCCGGCGCCGTTTCTCCGTTCGCGCCGACGGGGATCATCGTCAACAACCTCATGGGGAATATGGGTCTTGGAGGAAGAGAGTGGCAAACCTATCTCTTCAACCTGCTGGCCTGCGCGGTGACGGCGGCTTTCGGCTATTTGATTTTCGGCGGCTGGCGGCTGTTTCACCGAACCCACGTTGAATCGGTTGAGCCGCTCACCGAAACTGAAACCATGCGCGGCGCGGAGCCCCAACGCTTCGAGCCGCGGCACTGGATCACCATCGCCGTCATCGCGGCGTTGATCCTCGGCGTCATTTTTTTCCGCGTGGACGTGGGGATGGGAGCCATCGCGGGGGCCGCTATCCTCATCCTATTGCGCGCCAGCGATGAAGCCGCCGCGATTCGAGTCATGCCGTGGGGAGTGATTCTGATGGTCTGCGGGGTGACGGTATTGACGAGCCTGCTTGAAAAGACGGGCGGGATGGAGCTCTTCAGCGATCTTCTGGCGAAGCTGGCGACACAGAAAACGATCAATGGCGTTATCGGGTTTGTGACCGGGCTGGTTTCAATCTACAGCAGCACGTCGGGAGTCGTTCTTCCCGCTTTTCTGCCGGCGGTTCCGAGGCTGATCGAAAAACTGGGAGGGGGCGATCCTCTTGCCGTCTCCTGGTCAATGATCGTCGCCGGCCATCTGGTGGATGGCTCGCCACTTTCGACAATCGGCGCAATCTGTGTGGCTTCGGCGCCGCTTACCGAAGACCGCCGCAGTCTCTTCAACAAGGCGCTTTACTGGGGCCTCTCGATGGCGGTTGCGGGGGCGTTGATCTGCCAGATCTTTTTCGGGTTGTTGTGGTGAACTTGTTCTGGTATTCAAATGAATACATCTCAACACAAAGGGTCAAAAGGTCAAAGGGTCAAAGGGTCAAAGTAGAAGGAGGAAGGAAGCGGTTCCTACTGTGGAAGATTCCGTCAAGCAGATCATCGAGAGCTACAATCCGACCACACCCTTGGCCGAGGCATGGACAATCCCGGCGACCTGGTATGTTGATCCGCGGGTCATGGACCTGGAGCGCCGGACGGTCTTCGCGCGGTCCTGGCAGATGGTGGGGCGCGCCGAGCAGGTTCGCAAACCCGGTCAGTACATTACGTGGGAGCTGGCTGGAGAACCTCTCCTGATCGTCAGAGGAGATGATCAGGTTTTACGCGGCTTCTTCAATGTTTGTCGCCACCATGCCGCCGCCGTCCTGACCGCCGCCGAAGGGGAGACGCGCAACCTGCGCTGTCCGTATCACGGCTGGACCTACACGCTCGAAGGGGAGCTTCGTGGGACGCCGGATTTCGCTGGCGTCCGCAACTTTGATCGCGCGGCAAACGGTCTTGTCCCCATCGAGACGGCGGTCTGGGAGAACTGGGTGTTTGTGAGACTCGAGCGTGGCGGCCCCGCGCTCGAGAGCTTTCTCGGCGCTGATCTCATCAGTCAGGCGCCCGAATTGGATTTGGGAGATTTCCGCTGGATGGAGCGCCGCCATTATACGCTTGACTGCAACTGGAAAGTTTTTGTGGTTAATTACCTCGATGGCGGTTACCACGTGCCCTTCCTGCACAAGGGGCTCGACAGCGTTCTCGACTACGGCAATTACGAGATTGAAACCGGCGAGCGTTTTTGCTTGCAATCAAGCCCGGTGGTCACAAAAGGGGCCGAGGCGCAAACAGGCGCTGTTCGCAAGGGCGTCTGCGCTCGCTATTACTGGATCTACCCCAATTTCATGATCAACTGGTACGAGGGGGTGATGGACACGAACCTCGTTCTCCCAAGTGGGTCCCACGGAGTTGATCGGTGCGAGGTGATCTTCGATTTCTACTTCACTGACGTCTCGGAGCCTGCCCGCGAACGCAACCTTGCGAGCATTGCCGTGGGCGAGCGAATTCAGGAGGAGGATGTGGCGATCTGCAAATCAGTCCAGCGCGGCCTCGCTTCGCGCTCGTATATGGCCGGACGGCTCTCGGTTCGGCGCGAGGCGGGAGAGCGTCTTTTTCATCAGCTTCTCTACTCCGATTTAATATCAGAGAGAAAGTCATGATCGTCTTCAAGCCCTTGCCGTGCAAAGTATAGTTGAGTAGCATCAGTCCAGCCCCGGCATATTAGGAGACCACCTTTGAAGGTGGCGACGAGCGGGCCGGAGAAAGCCGCCGAGATTGATCAGCGCTTGATGCGCAATATCGGGTAACGATTGAACATGCACACTCCCCCGGATCAAGATTATCGTCTAACCGCCGTAGCATCGTTAACGCGAATACAGCGATTGTTCTTGAAAGGGATCAGCATCTCTTCGTCGGCCTCATCGAGCGCTTCATCGGCCACGCCCTGGGCCGCATTTTTCGAACGTCAGTCTTTCAACCTCATATTCAAAGGCTCAATCCGCAAACAGCAACGAAAGCCCTTTATTAGCGTTGCGCGTTTTCAAAATTGATAAGGGCGAAAGCTTATTTAACTTTCGTCTTGTAATTAGGGTGGTGTCTTAAATGCGCCGCCCGAATATTTATTCTGCGAGTTTTATGTCCACATTCACTCCGCCGCCAATCCGTGTGCTACTGGTTAAAGCCGAGGCGGTCATGCGCGAGGGGTTGCGGTTGTTGCTCAATAACCAGCCCGGGATAACCGTCATAGGCGAAGCATCCAACTGCCGCGAGGCGGCTGCGGCGGCAATTCAGGAGCAACCGGACATTGTTCTGCTGGACGTCAATCTTGGAGATGAAGGCGTTCTTGCTTGTATCCAGGAAATACGCGGCGTCGCCGCCCGCGCGCACGTGATCATTCTGACTGGCGCCGACAATCCCGAAATACATCATTCCGCAATCAGTCAGGGAGCAAAGGGGCTGGTGCGCAAGTCGGAAACATCCGACGTTCTCGTCGAGGCGATTAAAAAAGTCAACGCCGGCGAAGTCTGGCTTGACGGCGCGCTGATGGCCCGCGTACTGAACGAGATGTGGCGATTGCTCGCGGCTAGGCAAGCTGAAACCGAAGCCGTCAATTCCAATCACGTCTCCGGCGCGGCGCCCGAAGTCGCCCGGGATAAGGCGGGGGACTGGGAGAAGGGGGAGAACGGAGAGAAGGCAGAGAAGAAGGAGAAGGGGGAGGGAAGGGTGCCAAAAGGCGGACTGTCCGACTCCGAATCGGCGAAAATCGCCTTGCTCACCGAGCGCGAGCGAGAGATCGTGGCCCTGATTGGAAAGGGACTCAAGAACAAAGAGATCGCTGGCCGGCTGTTCATCAGCGTAATTACGGTTCGACACCACCTCTCGTCCATATTCAACAAACTTGAAGTTTCCGACCGGTTCGAGTTGGCTATTTATGCCTTTCGGTATGGCCTTGCCAAAATACCTTTGGAGCCGGCCCACGAGCGTTCGCCTTCGTAATTGCGCGAGCCTTTGACGAGGTTTCCCGGCGCTTAATCGTTATAGCACAAGTAGGCCAGATGCGGAGTAGTACAACTGTATGATGCGGACAAAAATAGTCATCTTGTTCTATACAGATCATAGTTCAAATAGGCCTATTAGCCGATGCGCCACCTTCCCCACGAAGTGTATTAATTGGCAAGAATTTGCGGTGTGCAAAAAGTACACTGCAGTTCAACTATAGGTCTGGAAGCTTTTTCCGCGAGCTTATTTCGCCGCCCCGGAAAGCGGATAGAGCGGAGCCTGCGCAAGATAGGGAGTAAAGAGAGCAGTGAGAGGTGATTTTCCTCTGTACCTGCTTGGTGCTCTATCGCCTCGGCGGTGAAGCGGGTTTATTTGTTACGCTTCTCTTTATCATCACTGGGTTACTATCATCACTGGGTTAGTGGTTTGTAAAAGCTGGCCTCTCTCCCGCATCTACTTTCTCGTTTCTCGCATACTTCCGTGGTAATTCCAATATCGGCGGCGTTTATCTGCGAGCGGCGTGGAGGATAGAGATGGGAGCAAGTTGTTCATTAGGCTTGTGTCTTCCGGTTGCGACGGGCCGTTGCGACAGGTAATGAAGAGACAGGGGCGGCGTTTACCTGCCAGGGGTTTTTCTGGAGGTCTTGAAATCAAGGATATGAGGATCAAGTGAGGATCAAGTGAAGATAAGGAGCAAGAAAAGAATTACTGAAACAGCCCGCGGGTAGGAATTACATTGAGGAACTCGCTGTTCGCTTAGCCGTCTCACTACATTGTAGCCGCTTTTGCCGGCGGCCTTGACAGTCAATGCTATCGGCTAGTATTGCGATCAGGATTGTCGTTGCCCAGCAAGATTGAGATTGCCCCAGAGAAATCATAACTCAATGCCGGAGAGATCTTACTCAATGGATATCGTGGTTATGACTGGAATCATGAGCCGGTCAACGCCGCGCTCTATGGTGTCGCGCGGGTTTGAACGCGCTGATGAGGGATGAGGGTGGTAGAAACACTCATCTCATAATGAAAACATAACGCAAGGCCTCGATCTCTTCTCTGCTAAACTGTGTTTTGAGCTATGAGCGCCTTTGGTTGCTCCAGAAGCAAACCCCACTGCTCTCGAAGCAAACCCTGCTGGAGGTTGCGCAAAAGCCAAACTTATGACCGTGCCCGGTACCACCGAGGCACATCCCCCACATTGAGGTATACCCCCCATGTCACAGGTGTTTGTCAAATTATGCGGCAAAATTTTTCTTCTCGTCTTTCTTTCACTCTGCATTAGTCACCCAAGGTCAGCGACCTGTCAATCCGGCAGCCCAGGCGCGTCAGCCGCCCGCGCGGAACAACCGATGGCCATTTCCGACATCGGAACACAATCGGCGGGCCGCGACACAACCAGTAGTACCAATAGTAAAAGTAAAAAGGGTTCATTCATTTTGACCGAGGTTGAGCCGTTGCTCCTGCTCTTATTCGGCCTGTTTTTGTTTTCCGTGGCGACGGGCATCAAGCTGAAGCTCGCGCGCGCCAATCGAGCATCGAGCAAGTACCTTGAACCTTTGGTCTCACGGTCTGCCGGCCGGTCTGGGACACGTTCATAACCGGAATATTTATAAAGAGGTAGTTATGGAAAGCATGAGACCACGAGGCGTGATTGAATATTTGGAGATTCTCTGGCGAAAGAAGCTGGTGATTTTTTTGGTGGCCGCTTCAATGTTGGTTGCAACATTCCTGATCATCCGCCGCCTTCCCAACTTCTATGAATCCCGCGCGTCGATCGTCATCTCCAATAAGGCCAATGATAATCAATTGCTGCCGGAAACATCGTTCAGCGCTTTGAATCAGCAAATGATCAGCTACGGAAATCTGATGACGATCATCCGTCGTTACGACCTTTATCGCCCGGAGCCCGGGCAGGTCTTCAACATGGACAATACGGTTGAGCGTCTGCGCAGTGAGGTCAAGCTCGATATCAAAATGCGGAACTATTATCCTGACGGGCCGGAGTCGCTGACGATCAGCTACCGTTACGCCGATCCGACAATCGCCCAGCGTGTGGTGGCCGATATGGTTTCCATCTTCGAGCAGGCGAACGTCACGACGCGGCAGCAGGCCACGACAGAGCTTGAAAGGTCCCGCGCCAAGATCGAGGATATCGAAGCTCAGTTGCGGTCGCTCGCGCCGCAGCGTGATCTGGCGGAACTCCGCAATCAAATCGCCAGATCCCCCGACACCTCCCCTTCGTCAGCCCGCTCACAGCGCCTGGCCGCCGCCAACTTGATTGATTCACTCAGCGACAAGGAGTTCATGCTCGAACGGCAGATAGACGAGCAGCAACGGCTGATTGGCGAACAGGAGAAGCTGGTCAGGTCAGCCGCGGCCGCCAGTGGGCTTCAGGCGACCGGCGCTTACGGCGTTCTGTTGACGCGCCGGGCCGAGGTCGAAGGGCAGATCAAAGACCTCGCCGCAACAGTCACCGAAAAGAACCCCAAGATGATCCAGGCCCGGAGTCAATTGGCCGCGATCAATCGCGAGATCGCGCAGCTCGAAGCGGCCCGCGGCGCAAACCCTGACGCGGCCGCCAGTTCGTTCTCGCCGGAAGCGCGCGAACTGCGCGTGATGCAGCGCGAATTGAAACGCTTTCAAACCGAGTTGGAGGTCACGCGGCGCGACCTGAACCGCAAAACGCAGAGCCTGAACACGCTGCCCGACCTGGGAGCCGCGCCCGGGGCAAGCCTCTCCACCGGCCATCTCAATGAGTCGAAGGCTGAGTACGACCGTCTACTGGGACGATACAACTGGTTGATGGACAGACAAGACGGGCTGCAAAAGCTGTCGGGCGTGGATGGTTCGAACACGGCGATGTTTCAAGTGATTGACGCGCCCCGCGCCTTGCGGACTCCGGTCGCGCCAAACCGCCGGTTGCTCATGTTGCTCGGACTGGGCATCGCGCTGGGGCTGGGGTTGGTGGTGGTGGCGGCGCGGGAGGTCCCGCGGTTGTTCCTGATCCACAACGACCGCGATGTGGAGTATTACCTTGGGACTCCCGTGTTGGCGCTGATTCCGGAGACATTGACACCGTTTGAGCGTAGCCGACGCCGTCGGCTGTGGGGGCTGCGCTGGTTAGGGCTGACATTGTTCGCGGCGATGATGATTCCGGTTTTCGTCATGGTGCTCGACCGCATTCAGATTTTTCAGATTCTGGCGAGCCGGTAGCCAGGAGCGCATGGAATGGAAAGGCACAAACGATGAGACAACTCAATGATGATAGAGTCACGAGAGACCTGCCGCCGGAAATTTCCGAAAAGCCCTTGACCGGCGCTGAACCTCCGGTTGGCTCGACAGAGCGTTTTTCAATCGCGGGCAATGTGAATGGCAATGGCAAACACCATCAGAACCCGCAGGGACCGGAGCCTGATGATTTCAGGCGTTATTCATTGGTTGAACCGGGGCACGAAGCGGCCTCCAGATCGGGAAAGCTGATCCGCGTGGACAGCACAGCCGTGCAGCTTCGCCAACCGATCCACCCCGCGAATGAAGCGGCGCTTGCGCTGGGGTGGCTCGATCCGCGTCTGGTTGCGTTTCACGACTTCGATCCGCACGCCATCGCGCCGTACAACCGGCTCGTCATCTCGCTGATCTCGATGGCCGCCTCGCGGAAGCTCCAGCGTGTGTTGATCACCTCGGCGCAGTTTGGCGAGGGCCGGACCAGCGTAACGCTCAATCTGGCCGCGGCGCTCTCGCGGGCGCGGCAGCGCGTGCTGGTTGTCGACACTGACTTTATACGGCCATCGGCGCTGCGTCTGCTCGGAGTTGACGTGGAGATCGGATTGGCCGAAGCCATCGCGAAAGGTTTGCCGGTCGGACAAGCGATGGTGCGGCTGCAACCGATCGGGTTCAATCTTTTGCCGACCCGCGCGCAGGTCGAGAACTCGGCGGAACTGCTGGCCTCGCCCGTCTTTGAAGCGATGATTCGGATGTTGAGGCCGGACTACGACTTCATCCTGTTCGATTCCGCGCCGCTGCTGGCCGTGGCTGACGCCAGTCTGCTCGAACTGCAGACGGATGCGACGCTGTTGGTCATCCGCCCGGGCTACACCTCCACCAGTCAAATGGCCAAAGCCGTCGCCTTGCTCAATGAAGAGCGGCTGCTTGGCGCCGTGCTCAACCGCGTCACGACTTAACGGGATTTGCCATGATATCGAAGAACCTCACCAGACCGCTCGCTCTGCTAAGCATTGAAGGGATGCTGATCTATTTGTGCGGCGTCCTGGCGATCTACATTCGATTTGGCCTCGAAGCCTCGGCGGTGTTCGGCGCTCAGCGCGGATGGCTGAAGATATTGTTGGTGACGGCCCTGGTCCTTGCGTCGTTCTATTTGTTCGATCTTTACGATTTCCGCATGATCCGGCGCCGCGCCGTGCTGTTGCTGCGGCTGGCGCAGGCGCTGGGGATTGGGGGCGTCGCGCTCGCGCTGATATTTTATGTCTGGCCGGAGATGATGCTGGGCCGGGGCGTCTTTCTGCTCAGCCTGTTGTTGATGCTGACGTTTATGGCCGGTTGGCGCTACCTGGCCAGATGGTTGCTGGGCCATCCGCGATTGGCTGAGCGCGTGCTGATTCTGGGCGCCGAGCGGGACGCTGTGGCGATTGCGCGAGAGATGCTCGCGCGCCGCGAAGCCGGGTACGACGTGATCGGATTCATCGGCGACGATCCGGCGCAAATCGGGCGAAGCCTGATCAATCCGCGCGTGGTCGGGACGATGCCCGATTTGGAAGCGGTCGTCAGGGAGCATCGCCCCGACCGGATCGTCATTGCGATGCCCGACCGGCGCGGGCGATTGCCGCTCGACCTGCTGCTCAAACTGAAAGTGCGCGACGGCGTGACGTTGGATGAGGCCGACGCCTTCTATGAAAGGCTGACCGGCAAGATCGGCGGCGAGCGGTTGCGCCTCGGTCAATTAGTCTTCGCCGGCGCCTCGCGCTGGGCGCTTTTCTACAAACGCGCGCGCCGCGTGATAGACGTGGCGCTGGCGGTCATGATCGGGCTGCTGACGGCGCCGCTGATGTTGATCGTGGCGTTGGCGATCAAGCTCGATTCACGAGGGCCGATCTTTTACTCGCAGGAGCGAGTCGGTCTTCACAACGCTTCTTTCCGGATCGTCAAGTTTCGTTCGATGCGCGTGGACGCCGAAGCGAACGGCCCGGTTTGGGCCGGCGCGGGCGATTCGCGCGTAACCCGTGTCGGCCGATGGATCCGCAAACTGCGGATTGATGAACTGCCGCAACTGATCAACATCATTCGCGGCGAGATGAGCCTGATTGGGCCGCGGCCGGAACGTCCGGTCTTCATCCGGCAGCTTGAACAACAAATCCCCTATTACTCCGAGCGTCACCTGGTCAAACCGGGGTTGACCGGATGGGCGCAGGTTCGTTACCCGTACGGCGCTTCATTTGAGGACGCGCGGGAAAAACATCAATACGACCTCTACTACATCAAAAATCAATCACCGGTGCTCGATATGCTTATCCTGCTCGAAACAGTACGTATTGTGCTCTTTGGGCGTTTCTCGCGCTGAAGCGAGAGAGTTGTTCGGAGGAATATATGAACAGAAGCAAGTTGATGAATTATCCCGAAGGTTTTTGTTTGGCGGCCGCGATGATTGTGTTGGCCTGCGCTTTGGCGACTCAGCCGGCGCTCGCGCAAACGGCGCCGGCCACTACGCGTCAAACATCCAAAACATCTGGCGCTCGCACGGCTGGCGCCAAGGAGGCGGGCGCCAAAGCGGATTCTCAGGCGCCAGTCGCCAGTCAAACCTCAAGCGACGACCAGATGTTCAAGGGGATTTACCACGAGTTTTACGACATGTATCGGCTGGGTCCCGCTGACGAGATCGCGATCCGCGTGGCTGGGCAACCGGATTACACGGTCGAGAAGGTGAAGATTTCGCCGACAGGCAGCATATATCACCCGCTGCTCGGCGATCTGGAAGTGGCGGGGATGACCGTCCCGCAGTTGATTGACCGGATGACCAAAGACCTGAGCGAGTACCTGGTCAACCCAAAGGTGAGTGTGGCGTTGCTGGAGGCCAACAGCGCCAAGATCGGCGTGCTCGGCGACGTCGTTCACCCGGGCATCCTGGTGATGAACAGGCCGATGAATGTGCTGGAGGCCATCACCGCTTCCGGCGGCTTTGCCGACACGGGCGACAAATCCGGCGTGACCGTGCTCCGCCAATCGCGTGACGGCCGCGCCCAGACGTTTAAGGTCGACGTCAAGCGGATTCTCGATGGCAAAGCCATGGCTGAAGAAAACATCGCGCTGCAAGCCGGCGACACGGTGATCGTGAACGGCAATGCGAAGAAGAAGCTGGCTTATGTCATGTCGCTCACCGGGTTCGGGAGCTTTCTTACCTTCATTTCGGCGGGAAGAGGAGGTCGCTGAAGGGTTGGCGGAGTGAATACACGCGGACCCATATCGATGGAGAGGCGCGCTCTGGCCGTCCAACCGGCTGCGGCAAGGAATCGGGTAATGATAGGTGTCTATCGGTAATTCTAAAGAAAGAATGCGGAGGTTCAATATATGTTCACTCAGCCCCCACTCACCCAAAACCTGATCGCGCAGATCGTCTTCATCGGCGCAGTGGCGATGATGGCGTTCATTTACGTCGGATATCCGGCGTTGATATTCGCGCTCAGTCTTTTTTTCCGGCGCCCGATCCGGCGCGCGGACATCACGCCGCGCGTGTCGGTGATCATCGCCGCATACAACGAAGAGCGGGACATCGGGGCGAAGCTGAAAAACGCGCTTGCGCTCGATTACCCGCGCGACCGGATGGAGATCATCGTCGCGTCTGACTGCTCGACGGACCGGACCGATGAGATTGTCCGCGGCTTCGGCGCGCATGGCGTGATCCTGCACCGGCAACCGGATCGGCTCGGCAAGACCATCGCTCAGCACCGCGCCGTCACTGTCTCTTCCGGTGAAATCCTGGTTTTCTCGGATGCGACAACGATGTACGAGCCGGACGCGGTGCGCAAGATCGTCCGCAGCTTCGCCGACCCCGAGGTGGGCTGTGTCGCGGGTCAGCTCATTTACGTGGACGCGGCGTCGTCGGCCGTCGGCAAAGGATGTCGTTCCTATTGGGGGTACGAAAAATTCCTGAAGAGTTGTGAGAGTCACGTGGGCTCGCTGATCGGCGTCAGCGGCTGTTTGTACGCCGTGCGGCGAATCTGTCACGCGCGGTTGGCCGGCGACATGATTGACGATTTCGTGATCGCGACCGAAATCCAACTTCAGAATTTGCGCACCGTCTATGAGCCGGAAGCGATTGCGGTCGAAGACACCAACCATCGCGCCAAAGACGAGTTTCGGATGCGAGTGCGGGTGATCAAACAAACGATGAGCGCGCTGCGCCGTTACAGTCATGTGCTCAATCCATTCCGGCACAGAATGTTCGCCTTCCAGATGATCGCGCACAAGGCGCTGCGCTATACGGTGCCTTTTCTGTTGATTGTGGCGCTTGCCGCCAGCGGATTTGGGAGCGGCTCCATAGACTGGCTCCGGTTTGCCTTCCTCGGCCAGTTGGCTTTCTACGGCGCCGCGACTGTCGGGTGGATCGGCGAACGTTTGAAGATCAGGCTCGGGCCGATGGCGATCCCCTATTACTTCGCGCTGGTCAACATCGCGTCATTCGTCGCCTTTTTGAAGGCTCTGTACGGCGAGACTTACGTCGTCTGGGAGCCGATTCGCGACGCGCCAGGCGCCAACCCAAACCCTGAGACGGCCGCCAGTCGCGATACCTGATTTTCCCGTTGGCAAAACCCGGAACAGGAAAATGTGGGACAGGAAAATATCGTGGACGGGATGGAGAAAGGAACTTGATCAAACAGTCGTTGCTCAACTTAATGCGAATGTCAGGCGCGTTCGACGTGATGCGTCACGTCTCGCGCCGTAGCGCGTTGATCCTCACTTACCATCGTTTCAGCGCCGATGAGCGTCCTGACGATGATGGCATGACCTCGGCGCGTCAGTTCGCGGAGCAGTTGGAATATCTGAAGGCGCATTACAACGTCGTCCCTCTCTCGCGATTGGTTGAGCCCATAATCGCCCGCGAGCCGCTCCCACACCGCCTGGCGGCGATCACGATTGATGATGGGTACCGTGACGCCTACGAGGTCGCTTACCCCCTGTTGCGCCGTTATGGAGTTACGGCGTCGTTGTTCGTCGTCACCGAGTTCGCCGACCGCCGGGCGTGGATCTGGACCGACAAGTCTCGCTTCCTGGCCCAACAGGCGGCGCGGGGGCGCCTGACGACGAAGATCGGGGAAAGCGAGCTGCGTTTCGAACTGAACGGGGCGGGATCGCGGCGCGACGCCTCGGAACGCGTCAACTCGATCATCAAGCGGCTTCCGGATGAATTGAAGGAAGAGGCGCTCGAACGCCTCTCCCGCGAACTGGGTGTGACGATACCCCGGACGCCGCCCGAAGAGTTCGGTTCTGTCACCTGGGATCAGGCGCGAGAGATGGATGCGAACGGCGTCGAGATCGGTTCACACACTCTCACGCACCCGATTCTGACCAACATCGGAGGCGCCCGTCTGCGGCGAGAGTTGTGTGATTCGAAGTCACGGCTCGAAGAAGTCCTCGGGCGCCGGGTGGATCTGTTTTGCTACCCGAACGGAGACAACGACGAGCGAGTGCAATGCGAGGTTGCGCGGGCCGGGTATAGCGCCGCGGTAACCGTGGTGAACGGGTTGAACCAAAGTGGGGATGATCCGCTCACGCTGCGCCGAATCCACACGGAGCGAGACCTCGCTCATTTTTTACAAAGCATAAGCGGCTTTGAGCAGTTGAAATACCACGTGCGAACGCTGGGCGGTATGTGATGAACTTCGACCTGGCAAAATTGAATAAGCTTCGCGACATGAGCCTCGGCGAGATGATCGGGCGCGGGCGGCAGGAATTCGTCAAGCTGGCCGACCGCTTCCTGATCGCCGGCGCGGGCGAGATGAGCGACGAGGCCCTCTATCACGAGTTCCGCGCGGCAATCCGCAACGGTTCGGGCGAAGGCACGGCCGAGACGCTGCGAGAACGTCTGCGCGCGGGGAGCGGGCTCTTCCTGCCGTCTCTCGCTGAGCGCGCGGCGATTGTCGAGACGATGAATGAGCGGTTCCGGCGCGAGCGCGATGCGATCATCGCGAGCGCCGAAAAAGCCATGGCGGGGAGATTCGATCTGCTCGGCTTTACCAATCTCGACTTCGGCCGTCCCGTTGACTGGCGTCTCAACCCGCTCACCCGTGATCTCGCCCCCCTCGTTCACTGGAGCAAGATTGACCCCGTCGCCCCGATCGGCAAAGGCGACCTGAAGGTCTTCTGGGAAGTCCAGCGCGCCATGCATTTCGTCACGCTCGGACAGGCTTACTGGCTGACCGGAGATGATCGCTACGCCGAAGCGTTCGTCAATCAGGCTTCATCGTGGATTGACGCGAACCCGGCCGGGATGGGCGTCGGCTGGGCGGCCAGCCTCGACGTTTCGATCCGCGCCATCCAGTGGCTTTGGGCGCTGAGCCTGTGCGCCGATTCGCGCGCGGTCACCCGGGAATTCGTCGCGCGGCTCCTCAAGTCTCTGATCGCGCACGGGCGGCACATCGAGAAATATCTTTCATCCTACTTCAGCCCGAACACTCATCTGACCGGCGAGGCGCTCGGGTTGTTTTATCTGGGCGTGGCGTTGCCGGAGCTGCGCCGCGCCGAAGGATGGCGCAAGGCGGGTCTTCGGATCCTGCTTGAGCAATTGCCGAAGCACATCCGCAGTGACGGGGTCTACTTCGAGCAGGCGTCCTACTACCATCGTTACACGGCGGATTTCTATACGCACCTGTTGGCGATTATCCGGACTAATGGGACCAATGGGACCAATGGGACTAATGGGACCGCGCTGGCGCATGAAGACGAGAGGATGTTGTGGCGGAAGCTCGAGGCGGCGTTCGACCACTTGATGTGGATCGGGCGGCCGGACGGCAGTTGGCCTCTGTTCGGCGACGACGACGGCGGGCGTTTGATCAAGTTGGCGCCGCGCCCGTCCAATGATTTTCGCGACACGCTGGCCGCCGGAGCGGCGATCTTCGAGCGAGGCGACTGGAAGCGCGTGGCTGGCGATGCGCCCGCTGAGATGTTGTGGCTCCTGGGTCCCGAAGGCGTGGCAGGTTATGACCGGCTGGAGGCGACGGCGCCGCGCGAAGCTTCACGAGCGTTCGAGACGAGCGGCTATTTCGTGATGCGCGACGGGTGGCGGCGCGATTCGAGCTTCGCCCTGATTGACTGCGGACGCCACGGCTCGGAGGCGGGCCCTGGTCATGCGCATTCCGACGCCCTCGCAATCGAGCTGGCCATTCGCGGCGTGACGTGGCTGGTTGATCCGGCCACTTACGTCTACGGCTCGGACGTGGAGGCTCGCGACTGGTTTCGCTCGACACGGGCGCACAACACCGCGACGGTTGACGGCGAAGACCAGTCGGCTCCATCGGCGCCATTCGCCTGGGAGACGAGCGCCAACTGCAGCCTGGGGGAATTCGAAGACCTCGGCGACTGTGTTGTCTTCGAGGGATCGCACGACGGTTATCGCAGGCTGAGCGATCCGGTGACGCACACGCGTTCGGTCGTGATGCTGCGCAAACAATCCGTCTTCATCGTGAGCGACCGCTTCACGGCCAGCGCGCGGCACAGTTATGCGATCCGCTATCACTTCGCGCCGGGCTGCGAGGCTATCGCCTACGACAATCGCGTCGAAGCCCGAATGCCGGACGGCGAACGCCTGGTAATCAACTTCTTCGCCAGGAGCCAGGGCTTGTGTGGCTTGAAGACGTGGATCGAGGACGGGTGGGTCTCGTCCTGTTACGGACAACGCGCCGAGGCGCCTGTCGCGGTCTTCGAGGCGTCGGGCGTCGGGCCGGCTGAGATTACGACTGTGATTGTGGGGTGAAGGGGGTGTAATCATTTTCCACTTGTCATTTTTCATTTGTCATTGCCAGAAGCGCTGCTTCCGCACGCAATGACAAATGAAAAATGACAAGTGGAAAATGGAAAATGGAAACGACTCAAAATCTTTGCCTGGCCGTTTAATCAAACTAGAAAGGTTGTAAGTAGAGCTAATGAGATTGAGTGTATTTGGTCTGGGTTACGTCGGTTGTGTTTCGGCGGCGTGCTTTTCCGGAGCGGGACATGAGGTGATCGGCGTTGATTCGAATCCCTTGAAGGTGGAGGTCATCAACAGTGGCCGGTCGCCCATCGTCGAGCCGGGCGTGGAAGATTTGATCGCCGCCGCCGTTAAAGATCAAAGGCTCAGGGCGACGACTGATGTCGCGCCCGCAATCGCCGAGTCCGATCTCTCGCTGGTATGCGTCGGCACACCCAGCAATCACAACGGCAGCCTCGACCTGCGTTATATCAAGCGTGTCTGTCAGGAGATCGGCGCGGCGCTCGAGGTCAAACGCGGCTATCACATTGTAGCCATCCGCAGCACGATGTTGCCGGGGACTATCGCCGGCGCGGTCATTCCCGCGCTCGAGGTTTATTCGGGAAAACGCGCGGGGCGCGATTTCGGCGTGGCCATCAATCCGGAGTTTTTGCGCGAGGGATCTTCGATCCACGACTTCAACAACCCGCCGTTCACGTTGATCGGCGCGGATGACGAAGACGCGGCCGCGCCGCTCGGCAAGCTCTACGCTCACCTGAGCGCGCCAGTGCTGACTGTCGGGATCAAGGAAGCCGAAATGGTCAAGTACGCTTGCAACTCTTTCCACGCGTTGAAGGTGACCTTCGCCAACGAGATCGGGATGATTTGCCGCGAACTGGGTGTGGACAGCCATCGCGTGATGGAAGTCTTCTGTCATGACACGAAGCTGAACCTGTCGCCGTACTACCTCAAACCGGGCTTCGCCTTCGGCGGATCCTGTCTGCCGAAAGACCTGCGCGCGCTGACTCACAAGGCCAAAGAGTTGGATGTGAGCGCGCCGATGCTCAATTCGATATTGGTGAGCAACCAGTATCAGATCGAGCGCGCCGTTGACCTGGTGTTGCGGACCGGACGGAAGAAGGTCGGCGTGCTCGGTTTGAGCTTCAAGCCCAACACCGACGACCTGCGCGAAAGCCCAATGGTGACGCTGGTCGAGAGGCTGATCGGCAAGGGATTGAAGCTGGCCATCTACGACCGCGAGGTCGAGTTGGCGCGCCTTTTCGGGGCGAACAAAGAGTTCATCGAAAACGAGATTCCCCACATCTCCTCCTTGATGCGCAAGGAGCTTCAGGAGGTGATCGAGACCGCGGAAGTAATCATCATCGGGAAGAAGGATGAAGAATTTCGAGCGGCCGCGGGGTCGAGCGGTAGGGTGATCATCGATCTGGTTCGACTGATCGAGCGTGAAGATGGTCGGGAGAATTATCAAGGCATCTGCTGGTGAAAAGGGAGTTTTCACGCGTCACATTATGAACGCAACAACCACCACAACTGGCGCCACAACTGAAAACAACGGCGGGCATAACGGATTAACCAAGCGGGCCGCTCTGCTGATGGCGGCCAACGTCATAGCGACGGTCATGTCATTCGCGCTGCCGCTCATCCTCGTCCGGACGATGAGCCAGGCGGAGTATGGCCTGTACAAACAGGCGTTCCAGATCATGACCACGGCGCTCTGCCTGCTCAATCTACAGGTTGCGGTGAGCGTCTTCTACTACTTCGAGCGCGCGCCCGGCAAGAGGCTGCAGGTGTCGCTCAATGTGATGCTCTTCTACGGCATGGTGGGCTTGCTGGTCTTTCTGGTCTTTCTGGTCTGGCCGGGCTGGGTCACCCTGATTTTCCAGGGGGCCGACCTGGTTCCGCACGTCCCGCTGCTGGGCTTCGCCATCTTTTGCTGGTTGATCTCGAACAATCTCGATGGAGTGCCTATCGCGGCCGGGGATGTCCGTACGGCGTCGGCGCTGATTGTGTTGTCCCAATTCACCAAAGCCGTCGTGATGATTGTCGCGGGGCTCGCCTTCGGCAGTCTCGACGCGGTTCTCGTGGCGGCGGTCATCCAGAGCCTGATGCAGATGACTTTCATGGTGATCTACATCCGCCGGCGCTTCGGGAGATTCCTGACCGCCATTGATTGGTCGCTGTTCAAAGCGCAGGTCGGCAACGCGCTCCCATTCGGGGTTGGCGGCATCGCGGCGATCGTGCAGAGCGATATGCACAACTATTTCGTCTCGCATTATTTCGACCCGGCGACCTTCGCCATCTACGCGGTCGGGTGTTTCCAACTGCCGTTGCTGAACATGCTGGCGACCTCCTTCGCCAGCGTGTTGAATCCGGAGTTGGCGAAACACAAAGAGGCTGATAATTACCGGGCGATCATTGATCTCTGGATGGATGTGACGCGCAAGCTGGCCTTCTTCTTCGTCCCGACTTTCGCGTTGTTGCTCGTTTTGCGGCGCGAATTTATCACCATGCTGTTTACGTCGAATTATGCGGGGTCGGCGCCGATCTTCGCCATCAACCTGTTCGGCCTGCTGCTTGGGATCGCCGTCCACCTGCACATCCTGCGCCTTTTTGATCAGCTCAAATTTTTCCGGTTGAAACTTTATCTGGCGCTCATCCCCGTGACGTTGGGAGCGCTCTACGTCGGTTTGCGCCTGGGCGGGTTGATCGGAATCGCCGTGGCCGTGGTCTCGATTCAGACGCTCGACGCCGGCCTCACGCTGGCCAGAATCAGACGTGAGCTGGGGATGTCGCGGCGTGACCTGCGGCGTCTCGCGCCGCTTCTGAGGGTCGCGGCGGCGGCGGCGGCGGCGGCGATGGGCGCGCTCGCAACCAGATTCGCTCTAAGGCAGGCGCACGTGATGGTTTTATTTCTTGTCTGCGCGATCGCTTTCGGTCTCATCTATCTGATCACGGCCTATGCGATAGGCGCCGTCAGTGAAGAGGAGAAGGCGAGCTTGTCGAATCTCTGGGAAATGATATCGCGGCGAAGTACACGGTTGAGAATTTCATCCGCGACCGAGGGTTAGGAAGTAGTATCGAATGAAGCTCCATCACGGAAAAACAGAGAAGACCAACTCGAGTTCAGGCATGCTGTTCGCGCGGAATGCCCCGGCGGAGAATCTTCTACCTTCCGCCGCGCTCGACGCGAAGACAGACCCGCGCGGCAAACATCAGATGGCGTTTCTGGGACTGTATGTCTTCACGATGTTGCTCTACTGGCGTCCCCACGAGTTATGGCCCGGGGTATTAGGTCCGCTGTCGCTGCCCAAGATCGTCGCCATCAGCACGATCCTGATCTATTGCTTTTCCAAGCTCAGCGCCGGCGAGAAGTTGCTGACCTGGACTCTCGAGCTAAAGATGGCGGCGATAATGTGGGTGCTGGGAGCTCTCTTTCTACCACTGGCCGCATCGCCCAAGGACAGCTTCGACGTGCTGTTCGATCCTTTCTCCCGCACGTTGATCGTCTTCATTCTCTTGATCAATCTGGTAGACACGCGCGAAAGACTGAGATCGGTGCTGTTCCTTCTGGTTATATGTGAATTGTTGTTCTCGATCAGCGGCGTAAAGACTTTTGTCTCCGGCGGCTATGGTGAGTTGGGCGGCAAACGTATTTTCGGTTGGGGAACCATGTTTTCAAATCCGAACGATTTCGCTTCGCTCATCGATCTGTTGTTGCCGTTCGTAGTGGTCTTCGCTCTGCTTAAGCGCGGGGTGGCGAAATGGGCCTATTTCGCCTGCGCCGGTCTGGCCGCCGCGGCTGTTTTTTGCACCTTCTCGCGCAGCGCATTCCTGGGACTCATCGCGTTGTCCATCGTGATCGCCTGGAAACTGGCGCGAATATCGTTGGCGCGCCGGGTAAGGCTGATCTTTTCGGTTCTGATCATCTCCGCGCTGCTGATGGTCGCTCTTCCGGCGTCATACCGTGACCGAATCGCCACGATATTCAGTCCGGAGACGGATACGACATATTCGGCTCAAGAGCGCCAGTTGTTGATGCAACGCGCCGCCGAGCTTGCGATAAGGCGATCGGTAGTCGGCGTCGGCATGGGCAACTTTCATATCTACTCAATTCAGGAAAAAGTGGCACATAACTCGTACCTCGAAATCGCCGCGGAATTGGGGGCCCTCGGTTTAATCGCCTATCTGGTCTTGATCTTTGCGCCGATGATCTCACTCCGGCGCATAGAGCGCGAGACATCCGAGCGCGGCGCGAGGCCCGATCGGGAACTGTACGTTATGAGCGTCTGTTTCCAGGCTTCGCTCGTCGCTTTTATCATTTATGCGTTTTTCGGCTCGGTCCAGTATTTCCCCTTTCTTTACTACATCGTGGGTTTCGGGGTGGCGCTCAGGCGCATCCATAACTCGGAAATCCGCGAGGCGGCTCACGTCAACAAAGGCGCTGACGCGTTGGGATGGCCCGTTCAGTTGGGACCGAAAAGGGGAATGCTTTGGAGGCCGCGCCGGAGCCGGCGGGATTTGTTGATCGAAGGCAGCCGGTGAGACATTGAACTTTTTTCAACACAAAGGATCAAAGGATCAAAGGGTCAAAGAACTAAAATGGTGGAAGCCAATCCCTTTTCCTTTTCTTCCTTTGACCCTTAGACCCTTAGACCCTTTGTGTTGAGAAGCTCCGTTCGCGGTATAGAACAGGGTTGGAGCTGTAAGAATGGACAATTTGGCAAGAGCAACACGTGATCGGCTGTCTATCAAGGCGTTCGTGCCATTCTCTTACCTGGTGCAGATGACTCGTCCTTCGCGACGCCTTGTCAGATCGGTCTACTTCGAAGGCATGCGCTTTCGCCGGGAAACCGCCGCCTGGGGCCGTGAGCGGAAGATCGAATGGATTCTCCAGCGGCTGCGGTTTTCCGTGCGCCGGGCCTATCGAGAGACGGTTTACTACCGCGAGTTGTTTGATCGGATCGGGTTTGATCCCCGAGCTGATTTCAGCTTCGAAGATTTCTCCCGGCTGCCCGTGCTTGAACGAGAAGACGTACACGAGGCGGGCCGGCGGCTCGTCTCCACCTCCATCCCGCCCGATCAGTTGCGCCGGGACGCCACTGGCGGATCGAGCGGAACGCCGACTGAGATCTGGCTGGGCCCCGAAGAGGCGGGGTGGCGCGAGAGTTCCGGAGAGTCTTTTATGCAGCGGCTCGGGATGCCTATCGGCACACGGATCGGATATTTCTGGGGACATCATCTCGATCCTTTAATGACCGACAGCCTGCGCGCCCGCTTCCATTGCTTCGTCAACAACACCAAGACTTTCAATTGCTTTCGGCTCTCGCCGGAAGTGTTTGAAAGTTACCACCAGGAATTCGAGCGCTGGCGGCCGGCCTGCATCATCGCTTATGCGGGCGCGCTCGGCCATCTCGCCGAGTACCTGTTGGAGCGCGGGCATCGTCCGAACTATCCATCGCGTTGTCTGGTGACGGGCGCGGAGAAGCTCATGCCCCATCATCGCCAACTCGTTGAAGCCGCCTTTGGCCGGCCGGTGCACGAGCGCTACGGGAGCCGCGACGTGGGCTACATCGCCTATCAGATGGACCCGGCTCAGTCGCACGACTTCGACATTGACTGGGCGAATTTGCTGCTCGAACCCGAGACTGAAGGGCCGGAGTCGGCGATTGTCGTCACCAAGCTGCACGCCGACGGCATGCCGATGATCCGCTATCGCACTGACGACGTCGGACGTTTTCCCGCGGGGAGTCGTCCCGGATATCCGGCCTTTGCGCTGCACGAGGTCGTGGGACGAGTGACCGATGGAATTTGGCTGCCCGGCGGCCGCTGGATTCATGGAATTGAGTTTCCCCACCTGATGAAGGATTACCCGGTCCGGGAGTTTATGTTGCTTCAACGCCCGGATTACTCGGTCCACCTGATGATCGTCCCGAAAAACGGTTTTGGAGAAGAGAACCGGCGACAGATAGAAAAGATAGTGACGGCCAATCTGCCCGGCCTCGATCTGAAGATCGAGCTGGTCGAGCAAGTCCCGCGCACCCGAGCCAATAAATGGCGGCCCGTGGTCAGCGAGGTTAAGTTCACGAAGGAGGAATCGCGATGACGGAACCGAGGATCGAGGATCGAGGATCGAGGATCGAGGATCGAGGATCGAGGATCGAGGATCGAGGATCGAGGATCGAGGATGGCGATCTTCGATCTTCGATCCTCAATCCTCGATCCTCGATCCTCGATCCTCGTGTGGCGGTGACAGCGCTCCCTACGCCTGGTTACCCGGTCGAGACTGCCGAGAGAGGGCAGGTGGAACAAGCTCTGGACAGGCTGGTCGGAAAACTGGGGTGGTCTGAAGGAGAACGAGGGCCATTCGGAAGGATGATTCCTCCGGGCGCCAGGGTCCTGGTCAAACCCAACCTGGTGTTGCACGAGAACCAGGGACCTTGGGGGATAGATCCGTTAGTAACTCACTCATCCCTGATTCGCGCCGTGGTCGAGGGAGTCCTGCTTGCCGGGCCGTCAGAGGTCATTGTCGGGGACGCGCCGCTACAGGGCTGCGACTTCGACCGCCTCTTGAGCCTTACGGGGCTCGGGCGTTGGGCCGAGCCGCTTATGAAGCGTGAGCCGAGGTTCAAGGGGATTCGCGATTTCCGGAGAACTACCTGTGTCTTTGTGGATGGCGTGAGGATGGCGGCGGAGAGTCTACAGTCGGAAGATCGTTTCGTCCTTTTCGACCTGGGTCGCCATAGTCTGCTCGAACCGGTCAGCGATGACCGGGATTCTTTCCGTGTCACTTGTTACGATCCCCGCCTCCTGGCCAGGACACACGCTCCCGGACGCCATCAATACCTTGTGGCGAGGGAAGTGATCGAGGCCGATGTGATTATCAATCTTCCCAAGCTGAAGACGCATAAGAAGGCGGGGATTACCTGTGCGCTCAAAAATCTGATTGGGATCAACGGAAATAAGGAATACCTGCCACACCATCGCATCGGCGGGTCACATACGGGCGGAGACTGTTATCCCAATTACAACCCGATCAAGAGAGCCGTCGAATACACCGCCGACCGAGAGCATATGGCTTCGTCATTAGCCGTGGCCAAAGTCTGGCATGGTATCGGCAGGCAATTCCAGCGGGCCGCGACGCTGATGGGAGATCAATTGGGAACCGAAGGCTCCTGGTCAGGAAATGACACGATCTGGCGGACGTGTCTGGACCTCAACCGGATTCTTCTGTATGGCCAACCGGATGGAACTTTGGCCGAGGGCCTGCGGCGCCAGGTCCTTCACGTTGTGGATGCGGTGGTGGCGGGCCAGGGAGATGGTCCTCTTTCTCCACGGCCTCTCTCGCTGGGGTTGATCCTGGCCGGGCAGAACGCCGCGGCGGTGGATTGGGTCGGAGCGAATCTGTTGGGCTACGAGCCGGGGCGTGTGCCACTCGTCCGCGAGGCGTTCGGGAATTTTCAATGGCCCGTCGCGTCATTCGCCCCGGGCGAAGTCGCGCTCCCGGGAGATTGGAAGACAGGCGCCGCCGATGAGGTGTTCCGGGAACGAGCGCTCTCCAGGCCCGTCATTCATCCCGTTGGCTGGCTTGATGCGGCGCGCCATCAGTACCGCGAGCGGTAGCGGATGCGGCGCAAGTTGACTCACACTTAATCAGTTTACCGGTTATTTATGCTTAAAAAGCTGAAACAAGCGTCGCTAGGCGCTCTTAAAACGTTCGGGGTATTTACTCTCTTTCACGAGAGCAAATGGCGCCGGGAGCACCTGCTCATCCTCGCTTACCACGGCTTCTCTTTGGATGATGAGCATCAGTGGAATCCGGACCTGTTCATGTCTCCCGATTACTTCAGGGCCAGGTTGCAAACGCTTAAAAAGTTCGGTTGCGCCGTCCTGCCTCTGGGCGAGGCCATTAAGCGTTTGTACGCGAACGATCTGCCCGAGAATTGTGTGGCTCTGACATTTGATGACGGCTACTACAATTTTTATAAGCAGGCGCACCCCATTCTCAAAGAATTCGGCTTTCCCGCCACCGTCTACCTGACGACGTTTCATGTTCATTACAACCGGCCGGCTTTTGATACGGCTTGCTCATACCTGCTTTGGAAGGGGTGTGAGGCGACTCTCGATATGCGGGAAATCACCGGTCAGGACAGGAAACTTGATTTATCAAGCGGCGCGGCGCAAGCCGCCGCTTACGATTGTCTGGTCGAATTTGCCCAGCAGCGCAAACTTTCGGCGGAAGAGAAAGACGCTCTGGCCGCGAAACTGGCCCGGCAACTCAAGGTTGATTACGACGCTTTATGCGACAAGCGAATTCTGAGCCTGCTCACTCCTGACGAGGCCGGGATCCTGGCCGCCGAGGGGGTTGACATTCAACTGCATACTCACCGCCACCGCTCACCTTTGAATCGCGAGCTTTTCTATCGGGAGATAGAAGAGAACCGGAACAGCATTCAAGGAATGACGGGCTCTCGGGCCACGCACTTCTGTTATCCGAGTGGCGTTTTCAGTGACGCTTTCTTCCCCTGGCTCGAGGACTTGAACGTGGTCTCCGCCACGACGTGCGAGCCGGGCTTTGCTTCTTGCAAGTCGCACCCTTTACTGCTCCCCAGAGTGGTTGATCACACTCTTTTATCTCCAATCGAGTTTGAAGGCTGGTTGACAGGAACGTCGATTGTGCTACCGCGCAGGCGAAAGATCTACAATCCGCCGCTGCCGATTCCGAGAGAAGAGATTTTCAACCCATAGCTCCCACGGCCGCCGCGGCGGTGGAAAGGAATCAAGGAAAGTGAGACCCAGGGTTTTACAACTGATTGGCAACCTTTATACCGGAGGCTCTGAGCGTCAGGCGGTACAGCTTGTTGAGTCGCTGCACGAAAGCTTGCGTTATCAGGTTTTCGTCGCATGTATGGATCCGGGTGGAGACGGGGGCAAAGAGCTCAATCGGATCGGGTTCAGTGAGATCCCGGAATTTCGGATCTCCAGCTTTTTTAATCACACTATGGTCATTCAGCTCGCTCGTTTCGTCCGTTTTCTGAGAGAGCAAAAGATAGATATCGTCCAGACGCACGACTTCTACACGAACGTCTTTGGGATGATCGGCGCATGGCTTGCCGGGACTCCGGTGCGCATCGCCTCGCGCCGCGAGACCAGGGGATGGCGCACACCGGCGCAGAAATTTGTCGAACGCCGCTCATATCAACTCGCGCACGCCATAGTTGCGAACGCCGAGGCGGTCGGCAAGCAACTCCTCGAAGAGGGTGTGTGCGGAGATAAGATAGTGACCATTTACAACGGCTTGAAACAGGAGCGTGTCACGCCGCGGCTTAACCGCCTCGAGGCATTCAAGGCGTTCAAATTGCCCCCTAACGGCCACTGCCGCTTCGTCACGATTGTGGCCAACCTCTTACACCCGGTGAAAGACCAGCCGACGTTTTTGCGCGCGGCTCAGCGTGTGCGCCAGGCCGTTCCCGAAGCGCGATTTATTCTTGCAGGCGAGGGAAAGCTCAAAGATGAGATGCGCGCGCTCGCGAAGGAATTAGGGTTGGAAGAGGACGTCTTTTTCACGGGACGTTGCAGCCAGGTGGCTGAATTACTGTCCATTTCCGATGTTTGTGTGTTGAGCTCGAAGGCTGAAGGGTTCTCAAACTCGATCCTCGAATATATGGGCTCCGGTCGCCCTGTCGTGGCTACGAGCGTCGGCGGCGCGCGCGAAGCGGTCATCGAAGGAGAGACGGGCTACCTGGTGCAGCCGGGAGATTACGAGACGATGGCGGCGCGGATAGTGGAGTTGTTGCGCAATCCGGAACGCGCGCGCGCAATGGGCAAACGCGGTCAGCAGGTCGTCGAACAGGATTTCTCCTGCGCCGCTCAGCTCGCCAAAACCGAGCAGCTTTATGATCGGCTGCTTGCGCGAGTCAAAGAGCAGCCGAGCCTGATCCGTAGATGGTTTTTTAGCGGACTGGTTGTCACCTCGATCTTATGCATTTGAGAGATTGATTGTTATGTCTATCAAACGTAAGGCCATCGGGCTTATCAATCGCGTCTCGCTCGTGGACAGGCTGGTTTACACCGCCAAGCATGGCCCCGCGCGCGGGCTTAAACGTCAGGGGGGGATGGGGTGGCTGCCTTCTTTCGTCCCGCGCATGCACGAGTGGGATGCGGAGGAGGCGTTCCTTGCCGGCCTGGAGTGGAGAGACTTAACTGTCTACGACGTAGGCGGCGACCAGGGGCTGTTCACGCTTTTCTTCGCGCATCGGGTCGGCGCCGCCGGGCGAGTCATTGTCTTTGAACCGAATCCGCAGAGCTGCCGGCGTATTCAGCGGAACGTTCAACTCAACGATTTTCGTAATGTCCGTCTGTTGTCGCTCGGGCTTGGAGAGCAGCGCCAGAAGCTTCAGTTTACCTTTCCCACTCTGGAACCTGCGCGCGGCACCGCCATCGCAGCCATCGCCAACCAGATCAAGAGCGAGATGAGCGCTACAGGCTGTGAGGTTGAGGTCAATTCGCTTGACGATGAGATTAAGCGTAGCGGGTTACCTGCGCCTCACTTTATCAAGTTAGACGTGGAGGGCATGGAATATTTCGCCCTGATAGGAATGCTGGAGACTTTAAAAACTTACCACCCGCGTCTTTCGATTGAGATGCACGGCGCTGACATGAGCGAAAAGACAGCCAACGTACGGCGAGTGGTCGCGTTGCTCGAAGAGTTGAATTACCGGATGCGGCTCCTCGAATCAGACGAAAGTATAAATCGCAAGAATGCAGACCAGGCCCGCGAGGGCCATCTTTACTGCGAAGCCAGGTGAGCCTCGAAGAGGCGTCAGGTTGAAATAGAAGGTGACGGAAATATGTGTGGGATCGCGGGATTATTTGGAGAAACCAGCGCGAGTGTGGCCGAGAGCTCGGTCGGCAGGATGATCGGCGCGCTGGAACGCCGTGGGCCGGATGGGGAGGGAATAGAGAGTTGGTCGGCGGCCACGCTCGGGCATCGCCGGCTCGCGATCTTCGATCTGAGCGACGCCGGGCGCCAGCCGATGCTCTCGCCCGACGGCGCAATCGGCGTGGTCTTCAACGGGGCGATCTACAACTTCCGCGACTTGCGCCGCGAGTTGATCTCATGCGGCTACGAGTTCAAGAGCCAGACCGATACCGAAGTCCTGATCCATGGCTATCAGGAGTGGGGGCTGGATGCGCTCCTTGCGCGTGTTCGAGGAATGTTCGCCATCGGTTTGTGGGACAACCACGCGCGCAAGCTCTTTCTGGTGCGAGACCGGCTGGGCGTCAAGCCGTTGCTCTACTCGCAACGCAACGGACAATTGGCCTTCGCCTCCACCGCGCATGCGCTGCGCGCCGCGGGGTTCGCGGGCGAGATAGACGAGCAGGCGGTGATGGAGTACCTGGAATTCGGCTTCGTCACCGACGGCCGCTCGATCTACAAAGGCGTAGCCAAAGTCCCGGCGGCGACGATTGTCGAATGGTCCGGCGGCCAGCCGCGCGCGCGCGAGTATTGGTCGCCACCCGCGGTTTCGACTTCAGGCGCTCCGACGTTTGAAGAGGCGGTCGAAGAGACCGAGCGATTGTTCCTGCGGGCCGTCGAAAAACGGCTGGACGCGGATGTCCCGGTTGGCGCGCTGCTGAGCGGAGGTGTTGATTCAAGCCTGGTTTGCTGGGCCGTGTCGAAACTGGGAGGCGCCGTCACGGCTTTCACTGTCGGCACGCCCGGCGATCCCTGGGATGAAACGGCGGACGCGTGCGCGACCGCCGCGGCTTTGAAGATTGATCACCGCGTGATCGAGCTCTCGGCGGACGAAACGCCGGACGTGACGGAGTTGGCGCAAGCCTTTGGCGAGCCGTTCGCGTGCGCCTCGGCGCTCGGCATGCTCAGCGTTTCGCGCGCCGTCAGGGAATCGGCCACGGTCCTGCTCACGGGCGATGGCGGCGACGATGTGTTTTTGGGGTATCCGGAGCATCTCAATTACTGGCGCGCCTCGCGGTTGTCGCGCATGTTGCCCTCGGGTGTGGCGCCGGTCTGGACACTGGCTCGCGGCGCCTTTCCGGATTCGGGACCGTTGCGGCGGGTCAGGTCTTTCATGGATTACACGACGGGCGGTCTGGGGGCGGCGGCTTGCGTGCGCGATGGGTTGCCGATGTACAGGAAGAACGGATTGGTGGGCGAACGCCTCACCGCCCTCGATCTGGCCCAGCGCGCGATGCCCTGGTCAATTGAGTCGGCGCGCAGCTTGTTGAAGGAGTTCCTGGTTTACGACCGGCGGACGCGTTTTGTCGGTGAATATCTGACCAAGGTGGATGGGGCGACGATGTATCACTCGCTCGAAGCGCGGTCGCCGTTTCTGGATCAGGAGCTTTGGGAGTTCGCCTCGACATTGCCTTTTGAAGCGCGGCTCAAAGGCGGCCAGTTGAAAGCGGTTCTGCGCGAGGTCGCGCGGCGTCAGATCGGCGATCGCGTGGCCCGCGGGCGCAAGCGCGGGTTCGGCATTCCGGTTCAGCGGTGGATGGCGGGGCGCTGGCGCGACGCGGCGCAAGAGACATTTCGCTCGGCTCATCTCGGTCGTGAGGGATGGATCAATTCGGAGGCGGCGCTCGCTTTATTGAAGCGGGCAGCCGAGAGCGGATGGGCTCCGAATCAATTGTGGTACATCTTCGTGCTGGAGTTATGGCTCAGACGCGCGGATGAATTCGCCGCGGAGGCTCGGCGGCGCCGCAAAGATCACGACACAATTACCGTAGGGTTGGGCAAGTGAACTATCAATCTTCAGAATCAGCAGTGACGGAAACAAAGGTGGAGGATGGCGACGCCGAGGCGGCCGCGAAGCCGTTACGCGTGCTTATCGTCGCCCCGTCGCTGGATATTCTGGGCGGCCAGGCGGTGCAGGCCACGCGGTTGCTCGAGCGTCTAGGCCAGGAGCCGTCGCTGAAAGTCAGTTTCCTGCCGGTCAATCCGCGCCTGCCATGGCTGCTCGGAAGATTGCAGGAGATCAAATATGTGCGTACGGTCGTGACCTCGCTGGTTTACTGCGCGTTGTTGCTCGTCCGTGTGCGCGCCTACGATGTCATCCACGTGTTTTCGGCTTCGTACTGGTCGTTCCTGCTGGCGCCGACGCCGGCCATCCTGGCCGCCAAACTCTACGGCAAAAAAGTCCTGCTCAATTATCGGAGCGGCGAGGCCGAGGATCATTTGAAGCGCTGGCGCTCGGCGCTGCCCGTCATCAGGCTCGCCGACAAAGTAGTCGTGCCTTCTCTCTACCTGGTGAAAGTTTTCGGCCACTTCGGCGTGCGAGCCGAAGTGGCGCCGAACACGCTCGATTTTGCGCGCTTCGCGTTCCGCGAGCGCCAGCCATTGCGGCCCGTGTTGCTCTCGAACCGCAACCTGGAGCCGCTCTACAACGTGGAGTGCGTTTTGCGCGCCTTCGCTCTGATTCAGCGACAGACGCCGGAAGCGCGCTTGATCGTAGTGGGTGATGGAAGCGAGCGCGCCAGGCTACAGGCGTTGGGCGTCGAACTGGAGCTCAACAATGTCGAGTTTTTTGGCCATGTCGCCCCGAAAGACATGCCCGCGTTTTATGACCGGGCGGACATTTTCTTGAACGCCTCGGACATTGACAACATGCCCGTCTCGCACCTCGAGGCCTTCGCATGCGGGTTGCCGGTGGTGACCACGGACGCGGGCGGCATCCCCTACATAGTGGCGCACGATCGCACGGGGCTGATGGTCGCTCGCGGCGATTACAAAGCCATTGCGCGCGCTTGTCTGCGGCTGCTTGAAGACGGCGCTTTGGCCGCAAGGTTGATTCGCGCGGCGCGCGCCGATTGCGACCAATACACCTGGGCGTCGGTGCGCCCACGTTGGCTCGAGCTTTATCGCGAGCTGACCTAGTGGACGTTATCCACTCTTGAATCTTGAAAAGCCCTGAGAAGCGGCGATGGGAAGACCTTTTCCCGTCCCGCATTTTTCTGTTGGCGGAACACGGAACGGGAAAATGCGGGACGGGAAAATATGGAACAGGAAAATGTGCCCGTGAGGAATAGGTGACAAGAAGATGTGCGGAATTTGCGGTATCGCCACTCCAGCAAGATCGCATCGTCGAATCGGCGAAGCGGAGATAATCCGGATGCGAGACACGCTTGCGCATCGCGGGCCGGATGACGCGGGCGTCTTCATTGATGGCGGCGTCGGGCTGGGACATCGGCGCCTTTCGATTGTTGATGTGGGCGGCGGTTATCAGCCGATGGCGAACGAAGACGATACGGTATGGAACGCGTTCAATGGCGAAATCTACAACCACCGGGAGCTTCGCCCGATGCTCGAGCAGCGTGGCCACATTTACCGCACCCAGTCGGACACCGAAACGATCATCCATCTCTACGAAGAGTTTGGGCCGCGCGGAGTCGAAAAGCTGCGCGGGATGTTCGCTTATGCGATCTGGGATTGCGTACGGCGCCAGCTCGTGCTCGCGCGCGACCGGCTCGGCATCAAGCCGTTGTACTACGCGGTAAAGGATGACGGCGCGCTCTACTTCGCTTCGGAGATCAAGGCGCTCGTCGAGGCGCGAGCGGTTCGGCCGGAGTTGAATTACAACGCGCTCGCCGATTACGCGGCGAACCGTTACACGTCGGGCGAAGAGACGCTCTTTCGCGGCGTGAAGCGCTTGCTGCCCGGTCATACGCTGGTCTGGCGCGACGGCGAGATCAAGATCGAGCGCTACTGGGATTTAAGCTTCACGAAACCGGACGAATCCATTAGTGAAGGGGAATACGTAGCACGCTTCAGTGATCTTTTCCGCGAATGCGTCGAGTCGCATCTGATGTCCGACGTGCCGCTCGGAATGTTCCTGTCCGGCGGCATTGATTCGAGCGCGATTGCGGCGGTCATGAGCCGTCTAGTGAAAGAGCCGATCAAAACCTTCTCCGTCGCTTTCGCCGAACGCGAAGCGAATGAGTTGGAGTATGCGAGCGCCGTGGCGCGGGCCTTCAACACGGATCATCACGAGATCGTCGTCAGCCCCGAACAGTTCTTCGAGCGTTTGCCCGCGCTCGTTTATCAGGAAGACGAACCCATCGCTCATCCATCGTCCGTGCCGCTCTATTTCGTCTCCGACCTGGCCGTCAAGCGCGTCAAGGTCGTGTTGACGGGTGAAGGCTCGGATGAGCTGCTCGCCGGGTACAACAAGTATCGCGTGGCGATCTACAACCTGCTCTTGGGCCGCGGCTACGAGCGTCTGGCGCCGGCGGCGCTTCGCGGTCTGGTCAAGAAACGAATTCAAAGTTTGAACGGCGCATCGCGTCTGCGCCAGGTGCTGCAACGGACTTTTCTGTATTTGCCGGCGGAGATCAAGGACGTTTACTTCGACAACTTCGCGGTCTTCTCTCCGGGGCGGCAACAGCAGTTGTTTACCGCCGGGACTTACGCGCGGATGCAGGATCACGATCCTTACCGCGCGGCGCTCGCTTACATCGAGGAATCGGACGCCGAGACGCTGCTCGACAAATTGCTCGCGGCGGATTTGAAAACCTATCTGCACGAACTGCTGATGAAGCAGGACCAGATGAGCATGGCCGCGTCGCTCGAAAGCCGCGTGCCATTCCTCGATCACAAGCTGGTGGAGTTCGCCACGCAACTGCCGGAAGCGATGAAGCTGCGCGGATGGACGACGAAGTATGTGCTGCGAAGGGCGATGCGCGGCGTGCTGCCGCGGGAGATCCTGACCCGCAAGAAGATGGGTTTTCCGGTGCCGGTCGGCAGTTGGTTTCGCGGCGCGTTCCGCCGGGTGATAGATGATTACGTCTTGAGTGAGCGCGCATTGGAGCGCGGCGTCTTCAATCCACATTACGTGCGCGAGCTGGTGGCCCGCCATACGGCGGGCGAGAACCACGCGGAGCGGTTGTGGATGCTCGTTAATTTTGAAATCTGGCAGCGGCGTTTCTTCGACAATGAAATGGCTTCTGGGAGCGTCATGAATGGGACTTATAGGTCTTATGAGTCTTATAAGTCCTATGCATGACGATCCCAGGGAATTTCTGATGGGTTCAGTGAAAAAGCGATGAAAATACTGTGGGTCAAAACGGGCAAACTGCTTCCGGTGGATACCGGCGGCAAGATTCGCTCCTACAACATTCTGCGGAAACTGGCCGGACGTCACGAAGTCACCTTTCTGTCCTATTACGGCGGGCGGCGTGATGAAGCCTATGAGCGCGAGATCTGTGAGCATCTGCCGGGGACGAAAGTGGTCTACACGGCCACGCGCGACGCCACGCCGTTGGAGCGCAACCTCCTCTATTTGCGCCGGCTGCCGCTCGGCGCGCCCTTTGGAGTCACCAAGTTCCTGTCGCGTGAGGTGCGGCGTTTGCTGGCCCAGTGGTTGAATGAAGGCCGCTTCGACGTCGCGGTTTGCGATTTCCTCGGATCCACGCTCAATTTCCCGGGGGAGAGCGCCACGCCTGTCGCGCTCTTCCAACACAACGTCGAATCAATCCTCTGGGGACGCCACGCGGAACACGAAGCGCATCCGATCAAGCGAATCGCCTTCAAATTGGAGGCCGCCAAGATGCTCCGTTACGAACGCGCCGCGGTGGGCCGGTTCGACCACGTGATCGCGGTTTCGGAATACGACCGCGACCAGATGAAGACGATGACCGACCCCTCGCGCATCAGCGTCGTGCCGACGGGTGTTGATTTGCAGCAGTACAGGGCGGCCGCGGGAGAAAGCGCCGCCGAGCCGGTCGTGATCTTTCTCGGTTCGATGGACTGGGAAGCGAATGTTGACGGTGTGATGTACTTCTGCCGGGAGATATGGCCGAAGGTCAAAAGCGCGGCGCCCGAAGCGCGGTTCCGCATCGTCGGGCGCAACCCGGACCCGCGAATCAAACAACTTGCTTCCGGCGACATCGAGGTCACGGGCCGCGTCGCGTCGGTGACCGATCATCTGCGCCAGGCGGCCGTCTTCGTCGTGCCGCTGCGCATCGGCGGCGGCACGCGGCTCAAGATTTACGAAGCGATGGCGATGCGAAAAGCCGTTGTCTCAACCACCGTCGGCGCGGAAGGACTGGATGTCAATCACGGGCGTGACATCCTGCTGGCCGATGATCCACAAACTTTCGCCGATTATGTCATCGAACTGCTGCGCGATCATCCCAGGAGGATGAGCTTCGAAGCGGCGGCGGGCGAGCAGGCCGCGCGGTACGACTGGTCGGTGGTCACGGACCGGTTTGAAGAGTCGCTGGCGCAAACCATCAATGAGCCAGTCCAACACAGACGATGAAGATTGGAACTGAAAAGAAGCGAGTGATTTCATTGATGTACCACGACGTCGTCGAACGCGCGGCGCATCAGGCGAGCGGTTTCGGGAGCGCCGACGCCGCTCTCTACAAACTGGAGCCCGATCAGTTCGAGCGGCACCTCGCCGCGATCAGCAAGCTCGTCTCCGATCGTCCGATTCTCGTAACCGATCTGATGGCGAATGAGATTGGGCCGGCGAAGCCGGCGACACCCCCGGCGACACCCCCGGCGACACCCCCGGCGACACCCCCGCCGACACCATGGATGATCACATTTGATGACGGAGGAGTCAGCTTTTACGAGCCGATCGCCGACCGGTTGGAGGCCTTAGGCTGGCGCGCCCACTTCTTCATCACGACCGATTACATCGGCAAGCCGGCTTTTATGAGCCGCGAGCAGATCCGCGATCTGCACAGCCGCGGGCACATTATCGGCTCGCACTCATGCTCGCACCCGCTGCGCTTTGCGGCGCTGCCTTACGCCGATCTGAAGCGCGAGTGGGGGCTGAGCGCGAGCGTGCTTTCGGACCTGCTGGGCGAGCCGGTGCGCATCGCCTCTTTGCCCGGCGGACAGTATTCGCGCCAAGTGGTCCAAACCGCCGCCGCCGCGGGGATCGAGGCGCTTTTCACCTCGGAGCCGACGACCAGATGCGCCGAGATAGAGGGCTGCCTGGTAATCGGGCGCTACGCGATCCAACGCGGGATGGCGCCCGCCGTCGCCGCCGGAATGGCTTCAGGCCAATTCGCGCCGCGTTTCAGGCAATGGCTCTGGTGGGAGATGAAGAAAGGAGTCAAATCTTTAGGCGGCGAATACTATCTGAAATTGAGAGAGTCCTGGATGGAGGGACATAACTGAAACTAACGCGATATGCGTATCGCATATCTTTCACACTCATCGCTCCGGTCGTGCAGTGACAGGCAACGCCGCGTTACCGCGGCTGCCTCCGGGGTTGGTGGCTTGGCGCCAGTGATGATCGATTTGCAGGATCGTAGAGCCCCGAGCGGAGTATTTGGTTATTCAACAAGGAGAGGATAATGAAAATTTCAGGGAGAAATAAACTGGCGATATTCGTCGGCTTTTTGATCTCGGCCTTTGTGACCGTGGATTGCCGCGTCATGGAATCACAGGCGGTTGGCACATTTACCATGGACGAGCTCGAGAGCATGGCTAAACGCGTGGCGCCGGCGCTTGGAGTCGCCGGGCCTGAGCCGGAGCTCCCGCGCGTCTTCATCAACACGAACTATACGCCGCCAACCGGACGGACCATTGCCGTGCCCGCGGGCGGCGATTTTCAGGCGGCGATCAATCAGGCGCAACCTGGCGAGATAATCACGCTTCAGGCCGGCGCTACTTATTCGGGCAATTTCACTCTTCCCGCCAAAACCGGCGCCGGTTGGATCGTCATCCGCACTTCAGCTCCGGATAGCAGTCTGCCTCCGCTCGGCACGCGCATTACACCGACCTTTGCCAGTGTCCTGCCCAAGATCGTCACCACGAACAACATGCCTGCGCTGGAAGCCCTCGACGGGGCTCATCACTTCCGTTTGATCGGGCTGGAATTCGCCATGGGCGCCGGGGTCTCGCGAACCACAAGCCTGGTCGCGCTCGGCGATCAGCAAAACTCTCTGGCTAAACTGCCGCACAACCTGATTCTGGACAGAGTCTATATTCACGGCAGTCCCACGGTCACTCTGCGGCGCGGCGTAACGCTCAACAGCGCCACGACCGCCATCATTGACTCTTACTTCTCCGACTGCCACGAAGTCGGCGCCGATTCCCAGGCGATCGGCGGATGGAACGGCGCCGGCCCGTTCAAGATCGTCAACAACTACCTGGAGGGCGCGGGCGAGAATTTCATCATCGGCGGCGCCGATCCGACGATCGCCAACCTGGTGCCGTCGGACATCGAGTTTCGGCGCAACTATTGCTTCAAGCCGCTCTCGTGGAGGATCGGCGATCCGAGCTACGCGGGGACGCCCTGGGGAATCAAGAATCTCTTCGAGCTGAAGAGCGCGCAGCGTGTACTGGTGGACGGCAACATCTTCGAGCACAACTGGACGCACGCGCAGGTCGGGTACGCCATACTCCTCACCGTCCGCAACCAGGACGGAGGAGCGCCCTGGTCCGTGGTTCAGGACGTGACCATCACTAACAACATCGTGCGTCGCGTTGGCGCGGGCTTCAACATGCACGGCACCGACGACAACCAACCGAGCCTGCCTACCCGGCGAGTCAGGATTTCCAACAACCTGCTCGAGGACGTGGACGGAGTACGTTGGGGCGGGCCAGGGATAGCGTTTCACACCAATGGCGGCCCGCACGACATCACCATCGAACATAACACCGTATTTCACTCCGGCAGCGTTTTTGCGACCACCGGGACTCCGACCGAGGGGGTGGTCTTTCGTAACAACCTGTCTCCACATAATGAGTTTGGAGTCAAAGGCGACGGCCGGGGAACAGGCAACAGCACGATCGACTCTTACTTCCCCGGCTCGGTCTTCAGGAAGAATGTAATGGTGGGAGGGCAGAGCGCGCTCTACCCGTCGGATAACTTCTTCCCTCCATCGTTCGATCAAGTGGTTTTTGTGAACCGCCCTGGCGGTAACTATCGTCTGGCCCCGACGAGCCCGTTTAAGAATGCCGGGACTGACGGCAAGGACATCGGCTTCGACCTTGACGCGCTCAATGCCGCGCTCGGTGGCGTTGCGTTCGCAGCCAGTGTCTCGGCCGCCAGCTTCGCCGGCGACGTGCTTTCGGCTGAAGGGATCACGACTCTTTTCAGCACGGGTTTATCCACGGCTACGCTTTCCGCGTCCGCCCTTCCGTTGCCGACCGTGTTGGGCGGGACGACGGTGAAAGTACGGGATCGCGTGGGAACTGAGCGGCTCAGCCCGTTGTTCTACATGTCGCCTATGCAGGCCAACTATCTGATCCCGTCAGGCACTGCGACCGGCACGGCCACAGTGTCCGTCACGAACGCGGATAGGCTCGTCGCCACCGGATTGATACAGATTGCCAACGTGGCTCCAGGATTGTTCACGGCGGATGGCAGCGGACGCGGCCTGCCGGCCGCTTTCATCTATCGCGTCGGAGCCGATCGCAGCGAAAGGTACGAATCAGTCGCCAGGTTCGACTCGGCGCAAAACAAGTTCGTCGCCGTGCCGATAGATCTCGGTCCGAGCGACGATCAGGTCTTTTTGGTTTTGTATTCCACTGGTCTCCGATTCCGCAGCACGCTCGCCGCCGTTACAGCGATGGTCGGGGGCGTGGAAGCGCAGGTACTCTACGCCGGAGACCAAGGCTCCTTTACCGGGTTGGATCAGGCCAACCTTCTCTTACCGCGAACCCTCGCAGGACGGGGTGATGTGAATGTGGCGCTGACAGTGGATGGGCGCGCGGCAAACATAGTGCAAGTCAATATCAGATGAACGTGAATTACTCATCGCTCTGGTCGTGCAGTTTATGATCGCAGCGAGCGCATTTGCAGGATCGAGGAGCCCTGAGCGAAGTTTTAAACAAGGAGAATAAATGAAAATTTCAGGGAGAAACAAACTGGCGATATTCACCGGTTTTCTGATCTCGGTCTTTGTGGCCGTGGATCGTGGCGTTATGAAATCACAGGCGGTTGGCGGATTTACCGCGGCCGAAATCGAAAGCATCGAAAGCATGGCTAACCGCGTGGCCCCGGCGCAAGAAGCCGCCGGGCCTGAGCCGGAACTCCCCCGCGTCTTCATCAACACGAGCTATACGCCGCCAACCGGACGGACCATCGCTGTGCCCGCGGGCGGCGATTTTCAAGCCGCCATCAATCAGGCGCAGCCTGGCGACATCATCACGCTTCAGGCCGGCGCCACTTATTCGGGCAATTTCACTCTTCCCGCCAAAACCGGCGCCGGCTGGATCGTCATCCGCACATCGGCTCCGGATAGCAGTCTACCCGCGCCTGGCAAGCGCATCACGCCGGCCCACGCCAGTGTCCTGCCGAAGATCGTCACCCCGAACCACCTTGGCGCGCTGGAAGCTCTTGACGGCGCGCATCACTACCGGTTGATCGGGCTGGAGTTTGCCATGGGCGCCGGTGTTACGCGGGCTACCAGCCTGGTCGTGCTCGGCGATCAGCAAAACACCCTGGCTAAACTGCCGCACAACCTGATTCTGGACAGGGTCTATATTCACGGCAGTCCCACGGTCACTCTGCGGCGCGGCGTAACGCTCAACAGCGCCACGACCGCCATCATCGACTCTTACTTCTCCGACTGCCACGATACCGAGTCCGATTCCCAGGCGATCGGAGGCTGGAACGGAGCCGGCCCGTTCAAGATCGTCAACAACTACCTGGAGGGCGCGGGCGAGAATTTCATCCTCGGTGGCGCCGATCCGACGATCGCCAATCTGGTGCCGTCCGACATCGAGTTCCGGCGCAACCATTGCTTCAAGCCGCTCTCCTGGAGGATCGGCGATCCGAGCTACGCGGGGAGGCCCTGGGGAGTCAAGAACCTCTTCGAGCTGAAGAGCGCGCAGCGTGTGCTGGTGGACGGCAACATCTTCGAGCACAACTGGACGCATGCGCAGATCGGGTACGCCATACTCCTTACCGTCCGCAACCAGGACGGAACAGCGCCCTGGTCCGTGGTTCAGGACGTGACCATCACTAACAACATCGTGCGCAGCGTCGGCGGGGGCTTCAACATGCATGGCACCGACGACAACCGGCCGAGTCTGCCTACTCGTCGAGTCAGGATTTCAAACAACCTGCTCGAGGATGTGGACAGCGCGCGCTGGGGCGGGCCAGGGATAGCGTTTCACACCAATGGCGGCCCGCACGACATCACCATCGAACATAACACTGTGTTTCACACCGGCAACCTTTTTGCGACCACCGGGACCCCGACCGAGGGAGTGGTCTTTCGTAACAACCTGTCGGCGCACAATGAGTTCGGAGTCAAAGGCGACGGACGGGGAACAGGCGCCGACACGATCGACTTTTACTTCCCCGGCTCGGTCTTCAGGAAGAATGTAATGGTGGGAGGGCTGAGCACGCTCTACCCGTCGGATAACTTCTTCCCGCCATCGTTCGATCAAGTGGTTTTTGTGAACCGCGCTGGCGGCAACTTTCGTCTGGCCCCGACGAGCCCGTTTAAGAATGCCGGGACTGACGGCAAGGACATCGGCGTTGACCTTGACGCGCTCAACGCCGCGCTCGGCGGCGCTGGGGTCTTAAGCAGCGTCTCAGCCGCCAGCTTCGTCGGCGATGTGCACGCGCCCGAAGCGATCTCGTCCGCTTTCGGCGTGGATTTTTCCACAGCTACGCTTCCCGCGCCCACCCTTCCATTGCCAACCCTGTTGGGCGGGACGACAGTGAAAGTACGGGATCGCACTGGAACTGAGCGGCTCAGCCCGTTGTTCTACATGTCGCCTACGCAGATCAACTATCTGGTCCCGTCGGGCACCGCGACCGGCACAGCCACAGTGTCTGTCACGAGCGCGGATGTGCTCGTAGCCACCGGATTGATACAGGTCGCTAACGTCGCTCCCGGATTGTTCACGGTAGATGGCAGCGGGCGCGGCCTGCCGGCCGCTTTGGTCTACCGCGTCGGAGCCGATCGCAGCGAACGGTACGAACCGCTAGTCAGGTTCGACCAGGCGCAAAACAAGTTCGTCCCCGTGCCGATTGATCTCGGTCCGGGCGACGATCAGGTCTTTTTGATTCTGTATGCCACTGGCGTCCGGTTCCGCAGCTCGCTCGCCGCCGTTTCAGCGAGGGTCGGGGGCGTGGACACGCAGGTACTCTACGCCGGGGATCAGGGATCCTTTACCGGTTTGGATCAGATCAACCTGCTCTTATCGCAAAACCTCGCCGGAAGTGGTGATGCCGATGTGGCGCTGACAATGGATGGGCGTGTGACAAACATAGTGCGAGTCAACATTAAATGAGTGTGAATCGCTCGTCGTAGAGGAGTCATTCAGGGCGTCGCCACTGCGACGCCCTGAATGGATGAAAAGCCCCTGGGTACGCGCCGCTTCCAGCGCGCATTGTTTCGATCAAAGACCGCTTGAAGAAGTCTGGCGCGCTGGAAGCGACGTGTACCTGGGATTTTCCGCGGGAGTTACAACATAAAGTCCGTCCCGGATGAAATTCCCGGTGGAAATTAATGCGAGTTCAGCGTGTTACATGTTTAGAAACGACGGCCGACCCACGGGCCGTCAGATTCGGTGATTGGTGCCACCTTCCGACTTACCGACGCCAGTTCGGAGGTGTATCCAGCCATCAAAGTGCAGAGAGATGACACGAAAAATGTTTGAGGCAATCCCTTATGTAGGCATTGCTCTTGGCGCGATATGATTGAAAAAACACTCACAGCGAATAAAGTCGGCTCTTCAGGCGGAGCAGCCAGATTAGCGCGCATCTCTCTTGTCCTGGTCATCGTGTCGGTAGGGGCGTTCTACGTGATGACAATCAGGGATGGGCACGAGTGGGGAGATGATTTCAGTTTGTACATCCTCCACGCCAAGAATCTGGCTGAGGGCGTGAGTTATGGGCAGACGGGTTACATTTATAATCCGGCCCTGGGTTGGCTTGGACCGCAAACATATCCGCCAGTCTTTCCATTGTTATTGTCTCCGGTTTATAAGCTTTGGGGGTTGAATCTGACGGCTATGAAGATTGAGGTCATCGTCGTCTTTCTCCTGTCCCTGATCGCGATCTTTGCGGCTTTGAAGTCGGAATTACCCTGGCCGCATCTCACCGCGCTGGTCGCCGTCATCGGGTTCAACCCGTTCTTCTGGCAGTTTAAAGATAATGTCGTTTCCGATTTACCGTTCCTACTGTTCGTTTACCTCGGTTTATTTCTCATACACAGCCGTTACCAGGCGGAGCGAATCGGACAAAATCTCCAGGCATTGTTAATCAGCCTTGTTATCTATTTTGCTTACGGCGTCAGAAGCATAGGCATAGTGTTATTACCCAGCCTGATTGCTTACGACTTGATCAAAAATAGAAGGCCGACGGCGTTCGCTATTAAAGTCACTGTTATTACGGGAACGTTGGTTGTGTTGCAAAGTATCTTCTTGCACAGCGACCGTGGCTATGCCGATCACCTCGGGTTCAGCCTGGGCGACGCTGTTCGCAATGCGCTGGAGATTACGAGCGAGTTCTCCGCCGTGATCGCCCCTAGCAGTCACAAGGCTTTGAGACTTGCGCTGTTCGCCGCGGGCGCCTGTTTAGCGATAACCGGATGTTTTGCCAGGATCAAAGAGCGGATCACGGTCTTTGAGGTGTTTCTGGTGTTGTACCTGATCCCGCTTCTCGTGTTACCGATTCCGATGAACGTCCGGTTTTTGGCGCCGGTGATGCCGCTATACCTGGCTTACGCTTTTCTAGGGATACAAACCGTTTTCCGCGGGCGGAAGAGAGAAGCCGCCGCCATGATGTTTTTGCTGGCAGTCATCTTTGCCTCTTACGCTTCGCGCTTCGCAAATCTGGATTACGGGCCGATCCGTGATGGTATCGCCAAAAAAGAGACTCAGGAGTTTTTTGACTACGTGAGAAAAGAGACCGGTCAAGACGATGTCCTGATTTTTCGTAAACCGAGAGCGCTGGCTCTGTTCACCGGGCGAAGAGCTTCGGCATGGCATCAGCCGGCGGACGACCAGGCATTATGGAGTTACTTCCGGCAGATACGCGCAACCTACCTGGTGCTTGGCCCCAAACACGTGGAACCCGCTGACCAGGAGTATTTCGGCGGTTTTATAGCAAGGGGCCGGGGTCAGTTGCAGGAAACATACAGTAATGCGGACTTCCACGTTTACCGAATTAAGGAAAGGAAAGATTGATGATAAACTCACAAGTGAATGCCGTGAGCAAAGCGGCGCAAACGCCGGGGAACGGTATTGAAATCTTCGCCACCTGTCCACAATCGAGCCAGGTCGCAAAGGAAAGTTATTTCAAAAACGTCATTGACGTGGCGCGCTGGAGCGAGCGGTATGGCTGTAGAGGCATCCTGGTCTACACCGACAACTCTCTGGTGGACCCCTGGCTGGTTTCCCAACTGATCATCGAAAACACGGAAAGCTTGTGTCCATTGGTCGCAATACAGTCCGTTTACATGCATCCGTATACAGCCGCCAAGATGGTGGCGTCTTATGGCTATATTTACAATCGCAGAATCTATCTCAACATGGTGGCCGGCGGCTTCAAGAACGACCTGATGGCGTTGAACGATCCCACCCCGCACGACAAAAGATATGACCGGACGGTCGAATACACCCTGATTATGAAAATGCTCCTGGGCAGCTCGACCGGAGTCAGTTTCACTGGTGAGTTTTATACCGTTGATAAGCTGAGGATGACGCCTCCCCTGCCGCCGGAGCTGTTCCCCGGAATCCTCATCTCCGGCTCTTCCGAAGCGGGGCTGGCCGCCGCAAAGGCCATAGGAGCGACCGCGGTTAAGTATCCGAAACCGCCCGGGGAATATGAGAACGATCCGCCTGATGAGAATATTGATTCCGGAGTGCGTGTCGGAATTATCGCGCGCGAAGACGGAGATGAGGCGTGGCGCATCGCTCATGAGCGGTTCCCTGAAGACCGTAAAGGCGAGTTGGCGCACCAACTGGCGATGAAGACCTCGGATTCCGTCTGGCACAAACAACTCTCTGAGTTAGGCAAAACGTCGGAGAACAATCCGTACTGGTTAACGCCATTCCAGCATTACAAAACTTTCTGTCCTTACCTGGTGGGAAGTTACTCTACGGTAGCTACTGAGGTCGCTCGATACATTGGTCTTGGCTTCCGCACCTTCATAGTAGACATTCCGCCGACCGAGGTGGAGTTGTACCACACGGATGTGGTCTTTAAGCGGGCTGTAAAGGAATCGGCGGTTAAGGAGGTAGCGTAATGATCCAATTGTTGCAGCAGTTGGTGACTGAACAGGCGGAGCGGCGTCCCGGACAGGTAGCTATAATCTATAAGCAGGAGCGGATGACCTACGGCGCCTTGGAAGAAGACTCCAACCGCCTGGCCAGATTGCTCAAGGAAGCCGGATGCCGGAAGGGTGATCGCGTCTGCTTCCTGATCCCCAAAACACCCGCCGCGATCGTCACGATACTTGGCATCCTGAAAGCCGACTGCGTTTATGTTCCGCTCGACACCTCCAGCCCCGCGCCCAGGTTGGAGAAGATCATTGACGCCTGCGAACCTCGCTTCATCGTGGCGGGTGGGCCGGTTGGTTCGCTATTGGATGGGTTGATGGCCGAAGAGCGCCGGCGCGCGGCGACAGCGGTTGGGTGGATGGGCGCCGGCAAACTTGAGGGGAGTAACTTCAAAGCCGGATTTTCGCGCGAAGATTTGCTGAGCTACACGAGCGCCCCGTTGGAGTATCAAAACAGCTTCGACGACGCGGCGCACATCCTGTTCACTTCGGGCTCTACAGGTGTGCCGAAAGGCGTAGTGATCACGCATGCCAATGTGATCTATTTCATCAACTGGGCGGTGAAGTATTTCGACACGAAACCTTCTGATAAGATTTCGAGCCACCCGCCGCTTCATTTCGATCTTTCGACTTTCGACATCTACGGGACGCTCGGGTCGGGCGCGCAATTGCACATCGTTCCGACCGAGTTGAACCTGTTGCCACACAAGCTGGCCGAGTTCATCCGCGCTTCGGAACTGACGCAATGGTTCTCCGTGCCCTCCGTCCTGAACTTCATGGCCAAAGCGGATGTGGTCAAAGCCGACGACTTCCCAGCGCTCGAAAGATTGTTGTGGTGCGGCGAGGTCTTTCCTACCCCGCCTTTGATTCATTGGATGCAGCGACTCCCGCACGTGAAGTTCACCAATCTCTACGGTCCGACCGAGGCCACCATTGCCAGCAGCTACTACACCGTGCCGCAATGTCCGGATGATGAACGCGCGCAGATTCCGATCGGCGCCCCCTGCGACGGAGAAGGATTGCTCGTGCTCGATGAAGAGTTGAAATCCACGCCTCCGGGCGAGATCGGCGACCTCTACATTGGCGGCGTCGGACTCAGCCCCGGATACTGGCGGGATTCCGAGAAGACGAACGCCGTCTTTATACAACGCCCGGGCGGCTCCGGCCACGACGACCGGATCTACAAGACGGGCGACCTGGCGAAGGTCGGCGACGACGGCTTGGTCTACTACCTCGGACGCGCTGATTCACAGATCAAAAGCCGAGGCTATCGGATCGAGCTTGGCGAAATCGAGACCGCATTGAACGCGCTCAACCTGACCGGAGAGTGCGCAATTGTGGCGATCAACACCGAGGGCTTCGAAGGCGTTACGATCTGCTGCGCATATGTGCCGCTCAAAGACGTAGATGCCGCGCCGGCCAAATTGCGCGCCGAGCTGAGTAAGGTTTTGCCGAGTTATATGTTGCCGGCTCGTTGGATGCAATTTGACCGGCTGCCCAAAAATGCGAACGGTAAGATTGACCGTCCGGCGCTCAGGGGAAATTTTCAGCAGGAAGAAGTACAAGGGGGATAGTCTTGAATGTCTTGTTGGTCGGCGAGGAATCAGCCGGCGCCCAAACTCTAAAGTTGTTGGCGAACAGCAGCCACCGTTTGGTCGGCGTGTTGGCCTCGCCCACGCGCAAAGCGATTGGAGGAATGACCGTGTGGCAGCACGCCGAGAAGCTGGGCTGCCAGACATGGCCGGCGCAGATGGTGAAAGACCCTGAATTCGCCGAGGTCGTGCGCGCCGAAGAAGTGGATCTGTTGCTCAATGTCCATTCGCTGTTCGTCATCAAGCCGGAGATCGTCGCGGCCCCACGTTGGGGGAGCTTCAACCTGCATCCCGGCCCGCTGCCGCGCTATGCGGGATTGAATGCGCCGAGCTGGGCGATATACCGCGGGGAGCGCAGTCACGGTGTGACGCTGCACAGGATGCTGGCGGGGATTGACACGGGAACGATCGCCTACCAGGCGCTGTTTGACATTGAAGAGAACGACACCGGCTTCTCCCTGAGCGCGAGATGCATCAAGTTCGGTATGGAATTGATCAGGCAATTGCTGGATGCGGCGGAGGTAAATCCACAGGCGATCCCCGCCGTCGAACAAGATCTGGCCCTCCGGGAGTACTTCGGCAAGGGGACGCCGGAGGATGGTTGGTTAGCCTGGTCTCGTCCGGCCCGAGAGGTCTTCAACTTCGTGCGGGCAGCCGATTACTCACCTTTTCCATCGCCGTGGCGAAACCCACGGTCGAGGATGGGAGATCAGGAGGTCGCCTTCGTGAAGACCGTCCTCACGGGGCAGCCCTGCGACGCGCCGCCGGGGACGATTGATCAATACGACGGCGGGAAAGTCCGGGTGGCCAGCGCCGATGAATGGGTCGAGGTCAGCCGGTTGTTGGTCAATGAGCGATATGCCGGCGCCCCTGAGGTGTTGAAGCCGGGAGAGAAGCTGGAATGGAATGGTTGACTTCATTTGCTCGTGTAGGTTGGACTTTAACCATCCCCCAACTCCCGTTGGGGGGATTCGAGAAATCACTCGCACAGGTGGAAATTATATAAGGGGACAAAGTTAATGCTTAGCAGCGCTGTTTCATACGATCAAATTACTCATCTGCTTTCGGAGAAAGTGCATGTCGTAGCGCCATCCGTGGACACCGATTTAATGGAATCGGGCCTGCTTGACTCGCTGACGTTGGTGGAATTGATGTCCAGCCTGGAAGAGCGGTTCGGTATTCACATCGCCTTCGATGAGATCGAGATTGACAACTTCCGCTCTGTCAGGAGAATCGCGGAGTTTGTCAGCGAGCGTGGCGCGCCGCAGGAAGTGACAGTTTCTTATTAAGGCCCTTTTTCTATTTACAAAAATGTCCGTTGGTACCGCCACTTGTGCGCGGGGTAGCTCCACACTTAACCGTGGTGAATCACTAATGAAGGAAAAGAGAGATTACGGAAAAGACGGAAATAACGGAACAGACGGAAAGTTTTCTGTTTTTTTCTGTCTGTTCCGTTATTTCCGTCTTTTCCGTAATCTCTCTCCGGCTTGGCATAATGCTTCCACGGTTAAATGTAGACCTACCGTGCGCTGAAGGGAGAACAACAATGTCGTCAAATCAAAAAACTTCAAAAACTTCTTTTCGGGAAGAGCGCGAATTCGGTCTTATCGTCGGGCTCATGGCGATCTTGATCGGGAGTTGGTGGCTTTACCGAGGTCACTGGAAGACGGCCGCGACCGGTTTCCTGGGGATCGGCTCGGTATTGGTCATTTTCGGGCTTTTATTCCCAAGAGCGCTCGTCTTGCCAAACCGGTTGTGGATGGGGTTGGCCAGGATGCTGTCTTTAGTTACAACACCGATCATCCTTGCAATAGTCTATTTTGTAATAGCCATGCCAATCGGTGTTATCAAGAGATTGTCCGGCTGGGATCCGTTACGGCGCCGCGCTCCTTCCGCCGTCTCGTATTGGACCCCTTACGATACGCGGCAACAAGATCCTCATCACTTTGAAAAAATGTATTAAGGAGGTTACTCAAATGTCGAGAACAAGAGTAGTCAGTGAACTCTGGCAATATATGAAGCATAATAAGAAATATTGGCTCGCGCCTGTTGTCATCGTCCTGGTAATGATAGGCGTTCTTCTGGCGGTAGCGGGCAGTTCCGCGCTGGCGCCGTTCATTTACACTCTTTTCTAAGGTAGTTAAGTTTTATGGCCAGCATTCTTGGAATTTCCGCCTATTACCATGATTCCGCGGCCTGCCTGGTTATTGATGGGGAGATAATCGCGGCGGCGCAGGAAGAGCGGTTTACGCGCGTTAAGCATGATCATCGCTTCCCCGGCAATGCCGTCCGGTATTGTTTAAAAGAGGCCGGAATTACGATCGATCAGCTCGACTTCGTCGGGTTTTATGATAAGCCGTTACTCAAATTCGACAGGTTGATCGAGACTTATCTGGATTACACGCCAGCCGGTTTCCTCTCCTTTCTCAAGGCGATGCCGCTCTGGATGAAGGAAAAATTGTGGATGCCTGATGTGATTGCAAGCGAGCTTGCAATGGTGGCGGGCGCGGAGGATAGAAGGTCCGCCAAGAAGCTGGCGAAACAGTTCTCCTGGAAACTGCTTTTCGGGGACCATCACGAGAGCCACGCGGCCAGCGCATTCTACCCTTCACCGTTCGAGGAGTCGGCGATTCTAACCATGGACGGAGTCGGTGAATGGGCTACCAGCTCGATGGGAGTTGGACGAGGCAATGAACTCACGCTTCTTAAGGAACTCCGATTCCCTGACAGCCTCGGCCTCCTTTACAGCGCGTTCACTTACTACACCGGGTTCAAGGTGAACAGCGGCGAGTACAAGGTCATGGGGCTGGCCCCTTATGGCGTCCCCAAGTACGTCCCGCTGATCAAGGAGAAATTGGTGGAAGTCTGCGAAGACGGCAGCCTCCGAATGAACCAGGAGTATTTTGGTTACAGCCAGGGGTTACGAATGACGAACCGGGCTTTCGATAAGCTTCTCGGCGCTCCGCCTCGTGAGCCTGAATCGAAGCTCACACAAAGGGAAATGGACCTTGCCCGAAGCGTCCAGGAGATTACGGAAGAGGTGGTGCTGAAGATGGCGCGCCATGTTCAACGGGAAACAGGCATGAAAAAGCTCTGTATGGCGGGGGGAGTGGCGCTTAACTGTGTGGCTAACGGTCTGCTCCTGCGGGAAGGATTGTTCGATGATATCTGGATCCAACCCGCGGCGGGCGACGCCGGCGGGTCTATCGGGATCGCGCTTGCAATCTGGCATCGCTACCTTGGCAAACCGCGCGTGAGTCCGGAAAAGGAGGGGGCGTGGCTTTCTTCCCAGAATCACTCCAATGGAGTTCCTTTACCTTATGCCGACGGCATGAAGGGATCATATCTCGGACCGAGTAACTCAGAAGCGGAGATAGAGCAATTCCTCAAAGCGAACAATTTCCCTTACACCAAATATAATCGCCGGGACTTACCCGGCGCCGTGGCCGATCTGTTGGCTGCGGAGAAGGTTGTCGGTCTGCACCAGGGAAGAATGGAGTTCGGACCTCGCGCTTTAGGCGGGCGGAGCATCATCGGCGATGCGCGATCATCCAAAATGCAGTCGGTCATGAACCTGAAAATTAAGTACCGGGAAAGCTTTCGACCTTTCGCTCCGAGCGTGCTTCGGGAATATGTCGCGGATTGGTTCGATCTGGACACTGACAGCCCTTACATGCTTCTGGTGGCTGATGTGGCGGAGAAACGTCTTCGAAAGATGAATGAAGAAGAAGAGAAATTGTGGGGGATAGAGAAGTTAAATGTGGTTCGGTCGGAGATCCCTGCTGTTACACACGTGGATTATTCGGCTCGAATTCAAACAGTGCGCCATGATGTGAGTCCGCTCTACTGGGAGATCATCGAAGCGTTCCGTAAAAGGACCGGTTGCCCTGTGATCGTCAATACCAGCTTCAACGTGCGCGGGGAACCGATAGTTTGCGCGCCGGAGGATAGTTATCGCTGTTTTATGAGGACGGAGATGGACGCCCTGGTGCTGGAGACCTGTGTATTGGATAAAAAGGAACAGCCTGAATTCCAAGAGAGCGCGGACTGGCGGAAGGAATTCTCTCTCGACTGACATCCTATAACGGCTTTGATCGTCGTTTCGGCCATCAGTGGCCGAAACGACGATCAAAGCCAAAGAGGTCTGATCAAATGTATATCCTCGGTATTTCCGGACATCGACGTGATGCGGCCGCGGCTCTGCTCAAGGATGGGCGGATTGTCGCCGCCATCGAGGAAGAAAAGCTGGTTCGCATCAAGCATATCGGTATCAGCCAGTGTGGCGGCCTGCCTTACGAGGCTATTGGATACTGCCTGGAATCCGCCGGTATCGGGATTGATGATATAGATTGTGTCACGTATTACCTCAAACCCCGCCGCCTATTGGACAGACAGTCAAGCTTCCATGAAAAGTTCTTTCCGGAAAATTCCACCGGGGCCGATGACCACAGGGCGGCCAGTGTGAATGAATATCACGACCGGCTGAAAACACTGCATCTGATCAGGCGGCTCTCGGGCCAACGCTCGAAGGTCGTGGCGGTAGATCACCAGCTCGCGCATGCCGCCAGCTCCTTCTATCTCTCGGGTTTTGATCGCGCCGCAATCCTGATACTCAGTGGAAAGGGCGATTACATCACGATAGCGGCGGGAATAGGCGAAGGGAGGAAGATCCGTCTTCTCAGGCGGGTCGAATTTCCACACTCCCTCGGATGGGTATACAGCCTGGTCAGCGAATATCTCGGGTTTCGAGCCGATGGCGGCGAGCATAACACGCAATGGCTCAGTATCGCCGGCGAACCGGAATTCCTCCCTGCCTTCCAGGATTTGCTGAAGATTGATCAGGCGGGAATCCCTTCGGTAGACCTTTCCTACTTTACCCCCTCCTTCCAGGGGCCTGACCCTTTCTCTGAAAAGTTCTACCGCAGATTTGGTGATTGTCTGCGCCGCAAGGATCAACGGTTCAGTGGGGGGGTGAAATCGCCTTCCTGGACCGACCTGATCGAGGGATTGACCGGGCGCCGGAAAGCCGTGTTCCCGGCAAACGGCTATCGCCGAAATCTGGCTCACAGTCTTCAGCAGCATCTTGAACAGGCTGTTCTGGCTCTGGCCGAAAACGTCCGGCGTGAGCATGGCGCGGACGCCTTATGCCTCGCGGGCGGAATAGCGTCGAACAGCTTGCTGGTATCGAGGTTGGAACGTGAGAGCGGCTATAAGCGCATTTTCGTCCAGCCCGCGGCCGGGAATGCCGGCTGCAGTATTGGGTCTGCTTTATTTCAATGGCATAACCAGCTTGACCAGGGGCGTCCCGAGGCCCTGGAACACGTATTTCTGGGACCTGAATATTCCGACCAGGAGGTCAAACCCGTCCTCGATAATTGCAAATTGGCTTACCGGTACGTCGTTTCCGAAGATAAGCTTCTCGACGAAGTCGCCAAACTGCTTTATCAGGGAAACATCGTCGCCTGGTTTCAAGGACGCGCTGAATTCGGCCCTCGCTCGCTCGGCGCCAGGAGCATTCTTGCCAGCCCCGTGCTCGCTTATATGAAGGAAAACCTTAACCTGTACGTCAAGCATCGGGAAACTTCCCGGCCATTCGCCGCTTCGGTGCCGGAGGAGCGGGCGGAAGAGTTCTTCGAAAAATGCGCCTCTCTCTCAAGGTTTCTGCTGACGGTGTCACGCGTCAGAAATGACAAGCGCCATCTGATACCCGCCGCCTGGTTTTCGGATGGAGTGGCCCGTGTACATACGGTCAGCCGCAAGACCAATCCGCTCTACTGGCGCCTCCTCAATAAATTTGAGGAGAAGGCCGGCGTTCCCGTTCTTGTTAATACATCTTTCAATCTTTTCGGGGAACCGATTGTTTGCACGCCCCGCGAAGCAGTGCGCAGCTATTATTGCTCCGGAATAGACGCGTTGGTAATCAACCATTTCCTTGTCCAGAAATAAAGCTGCATGAAGCTACTGAAGAAGCTTTTCAAATTTACCAGAGATGTTTGGATGGTTCTCGGTATAGCATTGGCTATGTTTGTGGCTATTGAACTGAGTGTTTCGCTGGCTTTTTATGTCAGGGGTTTTTGGCATACTCCTAACCCTGAATTCCGAATCAAGGCCGATACCTACACCGATCCGTCATGGGCGGCGCGATACTATAAAGAGATTGAAGAGATCGAGCGGAATAAAACACTGAGGTGGAGATCATACGTTTACTGGCGGCGGACGCCTCGCCGTGGAGAATACATCAACATCAACTCTGATGGTTTACGGAAAACCGTCACTGGTATGGAGCATGAAGAGACTAGCTCGACAATGAAGGTCTTTATGTTCGGTGGCTCCACGATGTGGGGGTTGGGGTCAGGGGACGATTCCACTATTCCCTCCATCTTTGCCAAGGAGGCTAATAACAAAGGGGTGAGTTGCGAGGTCGTGAATTTCGGCCAGTATGCTTACGTCAGCACGCAGGGAGTTATTGAGTTGATGCTGCAGTTACAAAAAGGGAATATTCCGGACGCGGTAATCTTCTACGATGGCGTCAACGATACGTTTAGCGCATTTCAGTTCGGCGTCGCGGGGCTGCCGCACGGTGAAACCTACCGGGAGAAGGAATTCGGCCTCTTAGACCTGGAGGGGAGAGAGCTTAAAATCTCAGCGGTTCAGACCGCGGTAAGGCAACTTTCGACTGTGCGTTTCCTTAACGGAGTTCTCAAGAGTCTTGGGTTGCGGAGCGGCGACATCCAATCAATCCCTTTAACATATGAGAAGCTAATTTCAGACAAAGGGGCCTTGGCTCGCGCGGCGGTGGAAACATATTTTAACAACGTCAAACTAGTACAGGCTTTGTCCAAGGCGTACGGTTTCAAATGCCTATTTTATTGGCAGCCGGTTATTTATCTGAAACAACATCTGACTAAGTACGAGCGTGAATCATTGGATCTCGATTTTAATTATCCGGGTATGAAAGAGTTCTACCTGGACACCTATGCTTTACTACAGCAACGCGCCGCCGGCTTAAAGGATGGAACTGCTTTTCATAACGTAAGCTCGATATTTAGTGACGTTCACGAACCGATATATGTCGATTTCAACCACATGGGCGAGAAAGGAAACAGTCTGATAGCCAAAAGAATGGTTGAAGATTTTGCGCATCTCGTGAGGGCGGATAGTAAAACCACTAAACACAACAATGTCACTGAACACATGTCTCAATAACATCTGTTATGAAAGACAACTTGGCGCCGCTCAAGAAATTCATCAAATTTGTCAGAGATACTTGGATAATTCTCGGCATAGCGGCGCTCATGCTTACGGTTATAGAGGCCGGCTTTTCGCTGGGTTTTTACATTAGAAGCGTTTGGCATTCTCCTTATGTAGACGACCGGATCAAGGCTGATACCTACACCGATACCTCTTGGGTGGCTCCTTACTATCACGAGTCTGAACAGATGGGGAAAATGAGATGGGAACCGTACGTTTACTGGCGACGGAAGCCCTACCGCGGAAACTACGTCAATGTCAACTCCGATGGTATAAGAACAACCGCCAATGCTACGGAGTCTGACGGCGCAAACCCGGCGATGAAGGTCTTTATGTTCGGCGGCTCCACGATGTGGGGAGCGGGAGCGAAAGACGACTCTACCATCCCATCCATCTTTGCAAAGGAGGTAAGTAACGGAGAGGCAAGCTGTGATGTCGTTAATTTCGGCGTAGAGGCATACGTTAGCACCCAGGAAGTTATTGCGCTGATGCTGCAGTTACAAAGAGGGAACATCCCTGACGTAATAATCTTCTATGACGGTGTCAATGATGCATCGGGCGCATTTCAATTGGGCGTGCCGGGATTGCCACACAATGAATTCAACCGGGTGAAAGAATTCAGTCTCTTGGAGCGTAAGGAGATTCGAACCTTGGCGGTTCAAGCCGCTGCGAATGAGCTTTCGACCGTGCGCTTCTTTAAGAGGCTCTTCATGAGGCTTGGTCTGCAGCGAGAAAGCCCATTCTTTAACCCTCTGGAGTATGAAAAACCAATTTTAGATAGAGCAGCCTTGGTTCGCGCGACGGTGGAAACGTATCTGAGCAATGTCGCATTGGTACAGGTTTTATCCAGATCCTACGGTTTCAAATGTCTTTTTTATTGGCAACCAATGATTTATCAGAAACAACACCTGACTGAGTATGAACAACATAAGGCGGCGGAGTTCGAGAAAAAATTTCCGGGCCTGAAAGGGTTCTACCTGGAAACCTATGCTTTTCTGAAACAGCGTACCGTAAATTTGAAGGGGGACTTTCATGACATAAGCTCGATATTTAGTGACGTTCACGAACCTCTTTATGTCGATCAGTTTCACCTGGGCGAAAAAGGAAATAGTCTGATAGCCAAAAGAATGGTTGAAGATTTTGCGCATCTCGTGAGAGTGAATAAATGATGTCACTAGAGGGACGAAAGCGCTGGTTTCAAAGGCGCCCCAGGTTGACTTTGTCAGCCTTTGCGTTTTTCGGATGCGTCGTGGCGACCGTCTTGGCTGAGCTTACGGCGCGAGCGATCTTTCCTGAATGGGCGCCTCCCAGAGAAGAACGAGTAAAGTTCTGGACTTACGATGAAGTGTTAGGGTGGGCGCATATACCTAATCAGCGAGGGAGCTTCAAGCATCCGGATTTTTCAGTGGAGGTTGTCATCAACTCCCAGGGAATGCGCGACAGCGAATACTCCAGGGAACGAACCGGGAAAAGAAGAATGCTTGTTCTAGGCGATTCATTCGGATGGGGATTCGGGGTGGATCATCATGAGCGGTTTAGCGAGATTCTGGAAAATGCGCGCCCTGACTGGGAAATAATCAACGCTTCGGTGAGTGGATACGGCACTGATCAGGAATTCCTGTTTCTGAGAGAGAGAGGGATGGCTTTTAACCCTGATGTAGTATTGCTTCTGTTCTGCGTCAACGATTTTGACGGAAATATTCGCGCTGAGGAGTACTGGCATTTCAAGCCCTTTTTCGACATTGAGCGCGGGGAGTTGAAATTACAGAATGTTCCTGTTCCCCAAGCAACCATCAGGCAGCAGCTTGACAGATTTTTCCTCGGACGCACCTATCTGGGACCGAGGCTCTATGCGGGCAAAGCCGCTTTGCTTCGCCATTTCAGGTCGTCGGGAAACCGTAAAACAGAGAACGGCGCCAAGGGTATAGGAGACGGACAAAGAATGCATGATGTGACTTACCATCTGATAAAAGACATGAATGCGCTATGTAAGAAGAACGGCGCCGTATTCGCGCTTGTAAGCGTCCCGATGAATGCGGAGAGCAAAGCGTTCCTGCAGGGGATTGCTGAAGAGGAGAAGATTCCATATCTCCCGCTCGACGCGCATTTTGAATCGGCCGTAACCAGCGTAACGTTCCCTCACGACCGTCATTGGAACGCAACAGGTCATGGAATCGCGGCAAACGCCATCGGCGCGTTTCTTCGAGAGTCAGGTGTGTTCGGCGCATTTAGGTAGTTATGCAAACTGAGGAGGCGATGGAAACAATGTTTATACCGGAAAGTGAATTAGCGGTCTCGGTTGTGATCCCGGCGTATAACGAAGAAAACGGTGTCGGGCCACAGGTGAAATCAATCAGTCAGGTTCTAAACTCATGTGGGATCGCGCACGAGATCATCGTTGTAGACGATGGCTCGCAGGATCGCACAGCTCAGGAGGCCGTCCGAGCCGGCGCGCGCGTATTGCGCCATCTCAACAACCGCGGCTATGGGGCTTCGCTCAAGACCGGCATTCTGGCGGCCAAATACGAAGTTATCGCCATCACTGACGCTGATGGCACTTATCCGGCCGACCAAATACCCGCCATGCTGGGCAAGCTGGGGACCGCCGACATGGTGGTAGGCGCCCGAACCGGCGAAAAAGTAAATATCCCCTGGATCAGGAAACCAGGCAAGCTGGTGTTGGGCTGGTTGGCCAACCGGATCGCCGGTCAGCGAATCCCGGATCTTAACTCCGGACTACGTATGTTTTGGCGCGAGTGCGCGGTGCAATACTTCCCCGTGCTCTCCAATAAGTTCTCGTTCACCACGACGATCACCCTGGCGCTCCTGGCTGATGACTATCAAGTCGTCTATCACCAGATCAATTATTTGCGGCGGATAGGCAAATCCAAGATAGTGCCTCGTCACTTCCTGGACTTCACTATACTGGTGCTCCGTATGGCGATGTTATTCCAACCCCTGAAAGTGTTTGTCCCAATAGCATGTTCCTCCGGCTTGATGGGCGTGATCAAAGTCGCTTTCGATATTGTGGCCGCGGTCATGCGGCACGGCGGATTCGGCTGGTCTATTTTCTCCGAGCCGGTGATTTCAACTTCCGCTCTCTTACTGCTTCTGGGCAGCTACCAGTTGCTCCTCATCGGCATGATGGCGGACGGGGTGATACGGCGCATCGCTCGCCACAACCAGCCCAGGGTTCTCTCACACGGCGTCGTGGTTTCTGAAATCACTACTATGGAAGAGACAGTGGCGGCGGCCCAAGTGGGGAGATAACATTTAGATAACGTACGAATAACAACCCGGGTAACTAAAAACATGTGCGGCATTACAGGAATTTTGCGGATTAGTCCGGAAGCGAATGGATTCGACAGCAGACTCATTGACCGGATGACCGACTCGCTGGCTCACCGCGGCCCAAGCGACCGGGGAATCTGGAGCGACGATCTGGTCAGCCTCGGCAGCCGGCGGTTGTCAATCATCGATCTGTCCCCCGCCGGGCACATGCCGATGAGCAATGAGGATGGAAGCGTCCAGATCGTTTACAACGGTGAGTTATATAACTTTCGCGAGCTTAAAGAGCGTTTCCGCCTGGTCGAGCGCGGTCACGTCTTTCGCTCGCGTACGGACACCGAAGTGCTCGTCCACCTCTACGAGGAGATAGGCATTGACATGGTGAACTATCTCAATGGCATGTTCGGCATCGCCATCTGGGATGGCCGCGCGCAGACGCTCTACCTGATCCGGGATCACGCCGGCATCAAGCCTCTCTTTTACCAGCGCGATGACCATTACTTCCGCTTCGGCTCGGAGATCAAGGCCATCCTGACCGACAGCCGCGTGCCGCGCAAACCGTCGCTTCAGGCATTGCACGATTTTCTGACCTTCGATTACGTGCCCGGCCCGCAGACGGCGTTTGAGGGCATCCACGAAGTGCCGCCCGGTCACTGGATGAGCGTGGATCGGGAAGGCCAGGTCACGCTGCGGCGTTATTGGGATGTTTCCTGGGAGCCGGATGAATCGCTCACCGAAGAGAAGGCCAGCCGCCGCGCGCTCGAATTGATGGATGAAGCGGTCGAGCGGCAGCTCATCGCCGACGTGCCTGTCGGAGTTTTACTCTCCGGCGGCATGGACTCGAGCACCATCACGGCGCTTATGAGCAGGCATACCTCCGAAACGATCCACACCTACTCGGTCGGCTTCGAGGATAATAGCTTCAACGAGTTGCCTTATGCGCGAATCGTTGCTAAAACGTTCGGCGCGATTCAGCGCGAAGTCGTGGTGACGGCGCAAACCGTCCGTGAATTATTGCCTGTCTATTTGAGCTACATTGACGAGCCTTATGCTGACGGCTCGGCCATCCCCACTTACTGCGTTTGCCAGATAGCGAAGGATGAAGTTGTCGTTGTATTGTCGGGAGAGGGCGGCGATGAGATTTTCGCGGGCTATGAGACCTACGCCGCCCTCAAAGCCGCGAAGTGGTTCAGGCGCGTGCCGCGCTGGGTTCGCCAATCGCTGATCGCGCCGTTTGTCAACAGTCTGCCGGTCTCGGACAAAAAGCTGAGCCTCGAATTCAAGTTGAAACGCTTCCTGGGAGGGCAGGATCTCTCGCCGGAGCTGGCGCACCTCTGGTGGCGCATCGTCCTGACAGAGGCGCAGAAACTGGAAATGTACACCACTGAGGTGTTGGAACAATTCATTCCCGCGGCGTAGGAACGCTTCTTCGTCGAGGAGTTCTGGCGCGCGCGCGCCAAAGAAGATCTTTCGCGGATCATGCAGATTGATGGTTCGGTCTTCCTCCCGGACGACTTAATGATCAAGAACGACCGGATGAGCATGGCTCATTCGCTCGAAGCGCGCGTTCCGTTGACCGACACCGAGCTGGTCCGCTTCATGGCTCAGGTTCCCGCGCGCGTCAAGCTGCCGGGGCTGCGCAAGAAGAACATTATGCGCCGGGCAATGGAAAGGAGCCTGCCGGCGGAAATATTGAATAAAAAGAAGGTCGGCCTGGAAATGCCTTACTCCCGGTGGTTCAAAAACGAGTTGAAAGATTTGATCGAGCATTACCTGGGGCCGAAGAATGTCTCTGATTGGGGATTGCTCAGGCCAGAAGCGGTGCAGGCCTTGGTTGATGAGCATATGGAGGGGCGCCGCGACAATGGGCGCGCGCTTTGGGGATTGCTCAACTACATGGTCTGGCTTGAACTCTATATACCCTGAGCGGCCAGGCGGAGATTTTGAGGCTTTTCCATTTTCCATTTGCCATATTACATTTTTTATTTGTCATTGCCTGAAACGCGACTCCCCGCGATGACAAATAAAAAATGTAATATGGCAAATGGCAAATGGAAAATGAAATATGAAGAACTTTGTCAAGAAACTCCTGCTGATTCTCTCCAGCGCGTTCATCAGCCTGGCGGTCTGCGAGATCACGATACGCTTACTCGGTTATAAGTACAGCGGCTCGACTTACACCGCCGACCCGACGCTCGGATGGGCGTTACGGCCTGGCGCGAGCGCCTGGGAGGCCGACGAAGGCGTCGCCTGGAGCAAAATCAATAGTCACGGGTATCGCGATCGCGAGCGCGCGACGTCCAAGCCCCAGGACGTCTACCGCGTGGCCGTGCTGGGCGATTCCTGTACCGAAGCTCGCCAGGTCGCCATGGACAAGACCTTTACATCGCTCGCTGAAGAGGAGTTGAACCGCCGCCGCTGCCGCGGCGAGCGCAAGGTGGAAGTGTTGAACTTTGGAGTCCCGGGCTACGGCACGGCCCAGGAGCTTTTACAGTTGCGCGAGCGCGTGTGGAAATTCAGCCCCGATATGATCGTCCTTCAGTTCTATGCGGGCAACGACATCTTCAATAACCATCGCGCGCTGAACATCAGCTCGCCCGATCTGGCGCCATACTTCCTGCTGAAAGACGGGAAGCTGGAGCTTGACGAGAGCTTCCGCCAGGGACGCTCGTTTAACCCTGCTCATATCAAGCTGAAAGGCGTCGCCGCGGATATCCTGAACAGTTCTGTGTTGCTACAGATGGTATACAAACTGCGCCGGGCGAGCGCGCAACGGGAGGAGATGGCGAACTTGAACAAAGCGCCGGCCGACCCGAACGCCCCGCCGCCCGAGTATCAGCGATATCTGGCTTACCTGCCTCCCTCCATCCCGCCGATGGTGGAAGCCTGGCAGGTGACCGAAGCCTTGATCGCGGAATTCGGTAAAGAGGTTCGTTCTCATCAAGCGCCGCTGCTGATCATCCTCATGCCGACAACGCATCAAACTTATATTGATCCGAAAGAACAGGAATCGCATCGCGTGAAGTACAAGATCGAGTCGCTTGAGTACGCTGACGACCGGGTGGAACAGCGCGCCCGCGCGGACGGGATTCCCGTGCTGCGGCTGGCGAAGCCGTTGGTCGAGGAGGCCCGGCGCGCGGGGATACACATGGCCGGTTTCGCGAACACCGCCCCGAACGAAGGACATCTCAACGAACGGGGGCATGCGGTGGTCGCGCGCGAGCTGGTTCATGCGATCTGCGAAATCACGGCCGCGCCGGCCTCGGCTGGCGCGTTCAAAATGACAAATGGAAAATGAGACCGGTAATATCTAATGGCTAAGCCACACGTGATCATCCTGGGCGCCGGACCTGCGGGTTTGGGCGCGGCTTTTCAACTGACCCGCCGCCGGCAGGCGCAGGTTACCGTGATCGAAAGAAACGACATCGTCGGAGGCAACGCCGGCAGCTTCGGTCTGGGGGGGCTGCGCGTTGATTATGGCAGTCACCGTTTGCATCCGGCCTGCGACGAGGAAGTGCTGCGCGATATTCGCGAGATGCTCAACGGCGACTTGCTCGATATGCCGCGCCACGGGCGCATTCGGCTGCGAGGACGCTGGATTCACTTCCCGCTCAAGCCGCTCGACCTGGCGCTCCGGCTGCCGCCGAGTTTTGCCTTCGGCGTGGCCGCGGACTTCCTCCGCAAGGCGCTGCCGCATGGTTCTAATGGCGCGGACGCTGAGACCTTCTCTTCCATTCTGGAAAGGGGCCTTGGCCGAACTATCTGTCGTGATTTCTATTTCCCGTATGCGCGCAAGCTCTGGGGATTGGAGCCTGATGAGTTATCGGCCACGCAGGCGCAGCGTCGCGTGTCCGCCGGTTCGCTGGTGAAAATGGCGCGCAAGGTGTTATCGGCTGTGCCTGGCTTCAAGCCCCCCGGCAGCGGACGATTCTTCTATCCCCGGCGCGGTTACGGCCAGATCTGCGAGGCTTATCACCAGGCGGCGCAGCGTGAGGGAGCCGTATTCCATCTCGGCGCGCATGTCGAGTCGGTGGAAGCTGAAGATAACAGATCATTCACAGTTTGTTACGAACGGGATGGCCAGTTGCAATCGGCGAGGGCCGACTACGTGTGGTCTACCATCCCGGTCACTGCGCTGGCGGGGTGTCTGAAACCTGCTCCGCCATCAGAGCATTTGCGCGCGGCTCATAAGATTGATTATCGCGCGATGATCCTTATCTACCTGGTGTTAGAGCAGGATCAGTTCACCGAATATGACGCTCATTACTTCCCGGAGCCGCATATTCGGATTTCGCGCTTATCCGAGCCGAAAAATTACAGCGCCAGCGAAGAACCTCGCAACCGCACGGTGCTATGCGCCGAGTTGCCTTGCAGTCCCAACGACCCGGAATGGAGCATGAGCGATGAGCAACTGGGCGAGTTGATGCTCAATGCCCTGGAGGCGGCGGAGCTTCCGGCGCCTGCTCGCGTGCTGCAAGTAACTGCTCGCCATCTACGCCAGGCGTATCCCATCTACCAGCAGGGTTACGAAGCCTGCTTCAATCAACTGGATCAATGGCTGAGCCAGGTAGACGGTCTGCTTACCTTTGGCCGGCAAGGTCTCTTCGCCCACGACAACACTCATCACGCTTTGTATATGGCCTATGCCGCCGCCGAATGTCTCGACGCCGAGGGAAAATTCGATCACCACCGCTGGCGCGAGTACCGGCGCATTTTTGAAACTCACGTCGTGGAGGATTGATGAACATTCGCTTTGCCGAGGACAGCGACCTTGCCGCCATTGGCCGACTCAATGGCCGTCTAAAAGCGGGGGGAAGAGAAGAAGAAATGCCTTTGAATCCTGCTCTGCCCGGGGAGGCGCAATACAGGCCGGAAGGCTTCCCGGTTTATCGCCGGATGATAATCGCCGAAGATGGACAGGAAGTACGGGCGGCAATGATGCTATGCCGCCATAACATATTTATTCATGGTGAGAGACGAGACTTTTGCTGGACAAAAATGCCTCTTTCCGAAGGGATCGTAGATTTAAAATACTCCTTGGCTATTGTTCAGCTCATGAAAAAGGCTGTGGATTATCAGCCGTTTTTGATGGGGGTTGGCGCCGGAACTTCTACATCGGAAGGGTACCGCCTTTTTGCCAAGCTCAGGTGGAGAATTCAGCCCGTACCGTTCTTTTTCTACCCGGTCAGAGTAAGTAAGGTATTGCGTGGCATGAGATATTTTAATGGTAACGCCAAGCTACGCTATGGCGCTCTCCTGGGGGCCTATTCGGGCGCCGGGGCGTGCGTGAGCGGTCTGCTTACCCTGCGGCGTAAGTTATTAGGGGACTTCTCAGGCTACGAGGTTTCGGTGGTCGAAGGCTTCGATGGCTGGGCGGATCATGTGTTCGCCAAGTCCGTCTCGGAATATGCGGCCGCAATACGGTCTGACGCCACATCTCTGAATATCGTCTATCCTCCGGATGATCGTCGCTACATAAGGCTCAGGGTAAAGCGCAAGAGCGCCGGGCATGATGCCGGGTGGGTGGTGGTGGCGAGCAAGCAGATGCGCGATAATCACTACTTCGGGGATTTGAAGGTTGGCACACTAGTTGATGGATTCGGACGCTTGGAAGATGCGCCTTTACTGGTCGCCGCCGGCCTCGATCACCTGATTGGGATCGGAGCGGATATTATCGTGGCGAACTTTTCGCACACAGCATGGGTAGAAGCGTGCCGGCGCTCAGGTATGTTTAGTGGCCCCAGCAATTTTCAGCTTTTTGTCTCTCCGAAGGGGGGACCGCTGCTTGAAGATTCCTGCCCGCTACACCAAATCCACGTGGCTCGGGGGCACAGCGATGGAATGGACAATCTTATTTGATGGCGCCGGTCCTGAGAACACTCGAGAATGAAACCGATACGACCATTTACTAAAGATGACATTCCGCAGGTTGCGGATATGTTCCAGCGCCTCCTTCTCGGCGATGAGCAGGGAAGGCGCCTGCTCTCTCCCGCCATGTTGCCTGAGTATTTTGAGCAGATATTTTTCCATAGCCCTTGGTACGACGAAGAGTTGCCTTCTTTGGTCTATCAGGGCGGCAACGGGAAGGTCATCGGCTTCCTGGGTGTAACGCCACGCCCGATGTCACTTCGGGGGCGCTCTGTTCGCATGGCGGTTAGCTATCACTTTATGGTCGAGCCTGAGAGCCGTGCCAGTCTTGCCGGCGTGCAATTGTTAAAGACCTTCTTTTCAGGCCCGCAGGACATTTCTTTGACCGATGGCGCTGGCGACGTCGGACGCAAGGTCTGGGAAGGTGTGGGAGGTACGACGGCGTTCCTGTATAGCCAGCGATGGACGCGTATTTTACGACCCAGCCAGTATGTTGTTGGCCGGCTCGGCAGCCGAATGTCACTCTCGCGCATTGCACGGGCGCTCTCCCCCCTCTGCTATCTCTCCGACGCCGCCGCCGCAAGGATGCTGCCACAATTTTTTCCCGGATTTATATCACAATGCTCGGAGGAGGAACTGGATGTTGAAACCCTCCTCACCTACCTGCCGCAATTCTCCACGACCAGGGCGCTTCAACCGGTATATGACGATTATTCGCTGGGGTGGCTTTTAAAGCATGCGGAGCAAATGGATTTTTATGGCTCATTAAAGAAGGTGCTCGTCCGTGACCACGGCGGGGACGTAATCGGATGGTATCTGTACTACCTTAAGCCTGGCGGGATGAGTACTGTAATACAGTTGGCGGCGAGGAAGAACTCTTTCAATGAAATTCTCAACCATCTTTTCCATCACGCGAGGCGGCACGGCGCGGTTTCACTTATTGGCCGGTTAGAACCGCAGTATATGCAGGAGCTATCCGATAAATATTGCTGCTTCCACCGATTCGGTAGCTGGACGCTGATCCACTCGAATAATTCCGAACTACTCCACGTCATCCAGCGAGGCGACGCTTTCCTGACAGGATTAGAAGGGGAATGGTGTTTGCTCTTCTAACTACTCGCCGCCAGAAATACGTTGAGGGTTAAATCGAATATTTCATCATTAAATCCTGACAAGTACTTAATATCCTATTGACTTACCTCAGACGCCCGTAATATAATCTCGGCTGAGATACAATCATCATCTTACTTGTGAGCATCCCTCACATCCAGCATAAAGAATCTCAGGAAGCTCACTGATCAAGTTATAGTTCGCGCCAACCCTCGCGCCGGCGGGATTGGCAAAAGCAGGTGGTTGCAACTACTAGCGCGTTTGGTTGCGCTTGCGTCATTGGGTCGTATTCTTCACCGCAGCGCCAGCCCTCTGGGCGTCTCTCACGACTGCCGCAAGGGCGCTGCTTCCTTCCTGTGCCCGTCACACAAACTGATCTATTACCCGAGCTAATTGCGTATGAATGTTGAAGTCTTGACAGGCCTCGACGCGGACAGGCTAATCGAAAACACAGAATTCCGCGAGAAATGGAGAGATTTATACGATGCTTGTCCCTGGAGTTCCGTTTTTCAGGAAGAAGGTTTTGTTATTACTTGGTACGCTACGTACAGAAGTCAATTTACTCCGGTCATTGCCGTCAGCGCAAATGATGAGGGGGAGATAGTCGGTCTCTTCACCTTGGCCGTCGCCAAGGATTCCGGACGGTTTGTAGTGGCGGGGCATAACCACGCTGAATATCAGGCCTGGCTGGCTGATCCTCGTTACGGAGACGATTTCATTGAATCCGCCATTGGGGAGTTACGCAAGAAATTTCGAGACCAGCCTCTCACACTATTATTTGCCCTTCCAACTATACCAATTGAATGGACTAAGCCTGGCAATCGTTGGGGCGATCACTGTTATGTTAGAACACTAAAGCGCGGGTTGATGACTGTCGGGGACGGCAGCGCCTTCAAAGATACTCTGCGGAAGAAAAAGCAGAACAAAGTCAACCGTCTAAAGCGGATGGGCCAACTGCGCTTTGATCAAATACAAGACGCGGAGGGGTTTGAGGCCCTCATCGACGATATCTTAAGTCACCAGGCTTTCCGTCTGAGAGCGGTCTATAACTTACCCGAGGTAGAGCAGGACCCTCTTAAGAAGTCTTTCCTGATAAACCTGATGCGCCTACCAGGAGCGCTCCACACCACCGTACTGCGACTTGACGATAAACTTGTCTCGGCGCAGATTCACGTGCGCAATAAAGATCAGATGCTCTTGCATCTGATCACACATTCGCCATTATATGCGAGATTTTCGCCGGGCGCGCTGCACCTGTTGATGCTCGGTGTGGAATTTGCTAAACAAGGAATCCCCGTCTTCGATCTGACGCCGGGTGGCGAGTATAAGGACCGCCACGCCACGCACCACGACGAAGTTTATGTGATCAAGATCTTCCACAGCCGCGCTCATTGCCTCCGGTACAAAATCGAAAGGAAGCTGAGCGAAGCTATCAAACCCATACTACGGGCTTTTAACGTCGTCCCCGCGCAAACGAGAAACGCATACTCGACCTTTGTGGATCATCGAAAGAAATGGTCACGTCTGAAGGCGCCCGGCTTGTTGTTTGAGATAGGCCGGAGGTTAAAATGTAGCCTCTTGCATACGGAGGAGCTATGCCTCTATGCTTATGATTTAGATCAGGCGCATAGCTTATCTGACTCACAGATTATGAAGAAGAATCATATCCCTGATTTGTTGGCCTATCGCCCGACAGAAAGCTGGCAGCCTCCGGTGAATAAGTTCATGAAGCAATCGCTGAAAAATCTGGAAGCCGGGCATCACGTCTACACGCGTGTTGAGGGCGGAAGAGTGGTGCAATACGGTTGGCTGATTGAGCCTCAATGTGGGAAACCTTCAACCAGGAATGGACATGATTTAGCGCTACCCGCTAATTCGGCTCTGCTCACCGATTTTTACACACATTCGCAGGGCCAGAGTTTATTTCGGTCTTCGCTATGCCAGATGTTACGCGACGCCTCCAGTGTGTCGGGCGCAACGCAGGCCTATGTTTGTGTCCCGGCTAATAATTACGCTTTGCGGCGGACAGTTGAAGAAGTAGGGTTCGCTTACCGGTATAGCTCATTCAAAAGGAACATACTTGGTAAGGCGACAATCTGGCTTACTACACCGCTGCCTCTAACTGACATATGATAAGGCGCTAGCGCGCGGGAAGTAACAATGAAAATTTTAGGAGTCAGCGGACTGGAGGGTTCAGCCCCATTCAAAAAGGCCCATTGGCCCGGACTCGACGAGCGCGAGTACCGCATTTCGCTAGGGCACGATTCTGCGGCGGCGCTCGTCATTGATGGCGAAGTGGTAGCCGCCGCCGCGGAAGAGCGCTTCAATCGCCGAAAGCATTCGGGGGCGTTCCCCATCGGAGCGATTGGCTATTGTTTGGCTGAAGCGGGCGTCATGATTGATGAAGTTGACGAACTGGCGCACGGGTTCGATTACGACCCATACCAGAAACTTTATTCGCTCGACCCGCTCTCGGCTCAGCTTTACCGCGAAGTCTTCTCAAAAGAGGCGTTGCTTGCGCTCGTGCGGCGAGACCTGCCGCGGTTTCCCACCGAACGCGTTCATCGAGTCAATCACCACCGGGCGCATGCGGCAAGCGCTTACTTCACCTCAGGGTGGGATGAATGTTTAGTGGTGGTGATTGACGGGATGGGCGAGACGCATTGCGTGACGGTCTTTCACGCGCGCGCGGGCAAGCTCGACAAGATCCATCAACTGCCCGCGCAAGATTCCATAGGCATCCTCTACTCGCTTGTCACGCTGCACCTCGGATTCGATTTCGCGGCTGACGAGTACAAGATCATGGGACTTGCGCCTTATGGGGACGCCGAACGCTTCCGCTCGTTCTTTGATGAAGCCGTCGAATTGCGCGCGGATGGGACGATTCGCATTCCCATCCTGCGTTTGAACCGGACGCGGGATGAGCGCGAGAACCACTTGCGGACGCGCCGGCTCTTGGCGGAGCGTCTGGGTAAAGAGCGCGGCCCGGAGGAGGAGATTACCGCCACGCATCGTGACATCGCCGCGTCGCTGCAAGCCTGTCTTAACCGGACGATGGAGCATTTGTGCGGTCATTTTGCGCGCAAGCTGGGACTGCGGCGATTGGCGATGGCCGGCGGTGTGGCGCTGAATTGCACGGCCAACGGCGAACTGCTGCGCTCCGGACTCTTTGACGACATCTACATTCAACCCGCCGCCGGAGATGACGGCACAGCGTTGGGCGCGGCGCTTTATCGCGCGGCGCAAGCGGGCGAAGTGATCAATCGCCGTTCGCCGGTTCCGTTTTACGGCCCGGAGCATTCTATCCTCGAGATTGACAAGGCCCTGGCGCGGTTTGCGGACCGCGTCGAAACCATGCGCTTCGGATCGCTTGAGGCGGCCTGCGCCGAAGCGGCGCGGTTGATCGCCGCGGGCAAGGTGATCGCGTGGTATCGCGGGCGAATGGAGTTCGGGCCCCGCGCGTTGGGACACCGCAGCATTTTGGCCGACCCAGGCCATCCGGAGATGCGTGACCGCATCAACGCGATGGTTAAGATGCGCGAGGCGTTCCGCCCTTTCGCGCCGGCGGTGACGCTCGAAGAAGTTGATCGCTGGTTCGAGGTCGCGCCGCAAACCGAGCTTCCTTACATGATTATGATTGTGAATGTCCGCGAGGAGCATCGCGCGCAACTGCCGGCGATCACTCACGTGGACGGGTCAGCGCGTGTGCAGACGGTCTCTGCCGCGGACAACGCGGAGTTTCACATGCTGCTGCGCGCAGTGGGCAAAGTCACTGGCCGCGAGATGGTCTTGAACACCAGCTTCAACGTCAAAGGACAGCCTATTGTCAACACGCCGCAGGAAGCGTTGGAGACATTCCTTGGCGCTGGAATTGAGTATCTCTTTTTAGAGAATGCGCTTGCGCAGCGGCGGAACCGCTGATCGGTACAGTACGGCGCGCGTAAGCAAGCGGCTGGC
>Ga0187894_10000131_pt1 | contig 94585 bp, 68 predicted proteins | sample GBC1701081metaG_FD_136650 | JGI IMG/M metagenome (GOLD analysis project Ga0187894, IMG submission 136650) | White microbial mat communities from a lava cave in the Kipuka Kanohina Cave System on the Island of Hawaii, USA - GBC170108-1 metaG ...
GAAGGTCCGTCGCGAGACCGCGCAGATGCCGTCAGGCCGGGCAATCGCAGCGGCGAGGCCGCAAGGCGTATCTTGACGATACGTTGAGTGGCCGAGCCGCGAGGACGCCCGGCATGGCGAGCAAATCCGCGGTCGCAGCAGGAGCTTCATGAATTGTCCGGGCTAGAGCGTCAGACTGTAGCGTGCCTGGAAGGCGAAGTGGAGCTGGCCTTCCGGGGCGGGGCCCGACTGGGCTCCTTCCGGTGCGATCAGCCTGACATGGAAGGAGCCCGGCTCGATAAGGAATTCCCGTTTCGTCTTGCCCGGGACATAGTAGAACTGACCGTCCGAGAAGATGAGTCCCTGGCCGCGAGCTGACTTGTTGTCGAGCACGAGACGGGGCATCCCCAGGCCGGGCACCACCGCGCGGCTCATGACGGGAAGCGATGGCGGAGGCGGCGGGATAGCCGGCTTCTTTTTCTTCCTGCGGCTCGCGGCAGTCTCCTCGGGCTCCGGTGCGAATGGATCGACGGGCCTGGTCTGCTGATCGTTGACGCGCAGCCTGCCGTAGTCGTCCAGCGCCAGAGTGAGCGTGCGCATCCCGCCGTCGATCTTCTGCGCGATGATCGCCTTGCCGGTGCGCCCCAGCATCGACACGGCGCTGCTGAGCCGCGCTGGATCCACACGCAGCGTGGAGGCGATCTCCGGGAGCTGCTTCGTGTCGGTGAGGTAGTCGAGCGTCGCAGCATGCAGCAGCTCGGCGTAGGGGGTTCCCGCGGGCAGCCCGGCCAGGCCGTTGGGATCGAGCGGCTCGGTCAGGGTGGGAACGAACGACGCCACGAGCATCCGCGAGCCGCCGGGGCTCTTGCGCAGCGGATATGCCTTCATGACCGATTCGACGGACGCCTTGCGCACGCGCAGGATCTGATATGTCTCGCCGTCGAGCAGGTAGGGCGGCAGCCCGTCGAACATGTCTCCGATCAGCATCTCCGGGCGGTCCTTGAAGACCGGCCTGATGTCCACCTCACCCGTGAAGCTCTCCGGAAGGCAGCACCGGCTCGCGTTGATCATCAGATCTGCGTTGTCCAGCACGGATCGGGTGTCCGGCGAATCGTGCTTGGTGCGCCAGGCGGGCAGCAGCGCTGCATCGAAGGCATCACGCGGCTTCTGGATCACCACGATGTATTCGCCCGGCGGAATCTGCAGCGCCAGGGGGGTCACGCCCACGCGGTAATCGCGCTCGGACCACTCCTCGCGGCGTATCCCGGCGGGCGCGACATAAACCTGCGCGCCGCGCGGCACCGAGGCGATCCAGACCCTGTCGTCCGCCTGCGGGGTGGGCACATCCCGGGGGCGCTTGGCGGAGTCAGCGGCTGCAGCGGCCGCCTCCGCCGCCGGCTCCATCTCCTCTTCCTCTTCTTCTTTCACTACTGACGGGGGCGCCTGGGTTGCTTGTATTGATGATGTCGACGATGTCGATGATGCCGATGCCGCCCCTGTCGCAGCGGCGGCGGGCCCGGCCGCCGGGGCGGGAGGCGCGGTTGTGGTGGGGCGGGGCGCCGCGGCGCGCGGCGCGGAAGGCCCGAAGGGAGGAACCGAGCCCCCCGACAGCCCCGCAGCTCCCATCGCCCGGATCACTTCGGCGGAAATCCCCTCGGCGCGGTAGTCCAGCAGGTCGTTGAGCTCGGGGAGCTTCTTCAGTCCCTTGCCGAGCACCTCACGCGACACGGCATCGGGCCCGGGCTGCTCCGCGCGGGCCATCTTGAGGACCTTTTTCTCCGCAAGCGGCTCGGGCGCGTCGGGTATCTCGATCCCCTCCTCCTTGAGCTGCGCGTCCATCGCCGCCAACTCCGCTTCGGCCTGGGCTTCTTCCCGCGCGATCTGCTCCTGCATCTGCCGCAGCCGTTCCTGATCCGACGCCGCCGTGGTTCCGCCGGCAGCGCCGGTCTTGAGCGCGATGGCTCGCAGCAGCTCGGGCGGCATTCCCATCCGGTGCATCCGGATCATGTCGTCCAGCGTGGCGTCAAACGAGCCTCTGTGGCTGTTGACGACGTTGAGCAGCGCTGGCGTCGGCGTGCCGCTCCTGAACATCTCCGTGATCTGGACCAGGGTGACGGCGGGCCGATCCGGGGGAGCGATCGGGGCCGGAGCAGCCTCGGCGGGAGGGGTTTCCTGGAGGGCCGGCGCCGGCCCCTGCCAGATCAGGGCGGCGAGGCCGAGCGCCATTGCGCGCGGCAGACAAGATCGGGTCGGATATTTCATGGAAGGGGGCGCTCCCGCTGGATCAGCGCATCGACGGCGCGCGCTGGCCAGCCAAGTATAGGCAATGGCCATTTCTGCCTCAACGCAACCCTGCGAACCAGCATGCTCAGTCGATCTCAATGAGGTCATCGCGCCGGTTCGCTCGGGGCGACGGCGGCGGAGTCGCCGCGACCGCCGGCTCGTCAGGTGCCTCCCATCGATGCGCATCGGCCTTCCGCGGGCGCCTGCCGCGCCGGCGGGCCGGGAGCGCGGGCAGCTCCAGGGGACGGCGCAGGAACTCCTCGATTTCTCCTGCAGGGTCGCAGGGCCGCGGGCCGTTGAGCCTGACCCAGAGCTTGAGCAGCGGGTCGGCGTAGAGGTAGCCGGCCCCGGCGCGCACGATCAGGCCAACCTCCAGCAGCCACGACAGGTAGTCCAGCGCCGTAGGCAGCGCGACCCGTAGATGCCGCGCGATCTCCGACACCGTGGCCCCTTCCTGGAAGGCGAGCAGGTCCAGGATGCCGCGCACGGCTGCGTCGCCACGGCTGCGCTCGATCAGCAGGTGGTAATCGTACCGGCATTCCTGATGGAGCGGCCCCGCGGGAGCGCGCAGTGCGTCGATCAGCGCCGCAGCGGGCGTCCGCGAGCGCGCCTGCCCGGCGAGAATCTCGATGTAGAGGGGGCGTCCCGCCGTCGCCGGAAACCAGGCGCCCGGTTCGGGCGCGCCGGCCCGCTCGAAGATCGCCATCGTTTCCTCCTCCGGGAGTGCATCGAGAGGGTGCACGGCAAGGCGGCCATCGGCGGCTGCATGCATCGCCGAGAGCAGGCGCGCGGGACGGGCTGAAGGCGAGACCGTGGCGATGAGCCGGGCGCCGCGGCCCTCCCCAAGCCGCGCGGCGGCCGCCTCGAGGCTGCCGCGCAGGCCGGCGTGCCGGAAGAACCGGCCGATCTCCGCCAGGTCATCCACGAGGATGTAGAGATCCCGGTGAAAATCCGCAGCGAGTGCGGCGGGCAGGCGCAGTGCCAGATCGATGGCGAGCGCCGGGTCTGGCCTCGGCGATGCGGCCAGGGCCTCGAGCTGCCGGGCGAGGTCGTGGCTGGCCTGGCCCGGCCAGCCGTCACCGAGTCCGAGCTGACGGCGGATTTCGCCTGCAAGGAGGGCCGGGAAATCGGCCGGACAGGTGCAGAGGGTGTCGAACTCGAGCAGGATTGATCTGTCGCCCTGCTGCCACAGAGTCGCTCCGAGCCGCCGCAGCAGCGTGCTCTTTCCCAGCCCGCGGGATGCGTGGATGACCTGGGCCGGATGCGCTTCGTCGACGGCCGCGCTGATGATGCGGCGGGCCAGCGCGGCTCTCGAAGGAGGCTCGGCAGGCTGGGCACGCGGAGAGCCCGGCCGGCCGGTGCCTGCCGACGAGCTCATGCCGATGACCTCATGGCCTGCCGCTTCCGGACCGCCCGCGGACACCGTCAGGGGCGCCGCCAGCCAATCCAGAATGTCCGGCGTGGCGCACCTGGGGGATCTGCACGCCACCGGCTCCGGCCGCGCGCACCGCCTCCGGATACCCCGCGTCCGCATGCCGGATGATCCCCATTCCGGGGTCGGTCGTCAGGACGCGCTCGAGGCGGACGGCGGCTTCGGGCGTTCCGTCCGCCACCGCCACCATCCCCGCGTGGATCGAAAGGCCGATGCCGACGCCGCCACCGTGATGGACGGAGACCCACGTCGCCCCCGCGGCGGTGTTGATCAGCGCGTTGAGGATCGGCCAGTCGGCCACCGCGTCGCTGCCATCGCGCATCGCCTCGGTCTCCCGGTAGGGGGAGGCGACCGAGCCGGAGTCGAGATGATCGCGGCCGATGACGATGGGCGCCTTCAGCTCGCCGCGGGCCACCATGTCGTTGAGCAGCAGCCCGAAGCGGGCGCGCTCGCCATAGCCCAGCCAGCAGACGCGCGCCGGCAGGCCCTGAAACCGGACCCGCTCGCGCGCCAGGCGGATCCAGCTGCACAGGCTCGCGTTGTCAGGGAAGAGCTTCAGCAGGGCGTCGTCGGTGCTGTAGATGTCCTCCGCGTCGCCCGACAGCGCCGCCCAGCGGAAGGGCCCTTTCCCTTCACAGAAGAGCGGACGGATGTAGGCCGGCACGAACCCCGGGAAGCTGAACGCATCGTCCACCCCCGCCGCGCGCGCCTGACCGCGGATGTTGTTGCCGTAGTCGAACACGATCGAGCCGCCGCGCTGCATCTCCAGCATCGCCCTGACCTGATCCGCCATGGAGCGCATCGCCATCTCCACGTAGCGGCCCGGATCGGCCGCCCGCAGGCGCAGGGCTTCGGGATAGGGAATGCCACCCGGAACGTACCCATTGAGGTTGTCGTGCGCGCTGGTCTGGTCGGTGACGAGATCCGGACGCACGCCGCGCCGCACCAGCTCCGGATAGACGTCGGCAGCGTTGGCCTCCAGGGCGATCGAGATCGGGGTCCCTTCGGATCGATGCCGCGCAGCCTGCGCAAGGGCCTCGTCGAGGCTGGCCGCCATGCGATCGCAGTAGCCTGTCTCGATCCGCTTGCGGATCCGATCGCCGTCCACCTCGACGGCGAGCACCACCGCCTCGTTCATGGTGCCGGCCAGCGGCTGGGCGCACCCCATCCCGCCCATCCCGGCGGTGAGCAGCAGGCGGCCGCGCAGCGTGCCGCCGAAATGCCGGCGGGCGGCCTCGGCGAACGTCTCGTAGGTTCCCTGCAGGATCCCCTGGCTGCCGATGTAGATCCACGAGCCGGCGGTCATCTGGCCGTACATCATGAGGCCGAGGCGCTCCAGCTCGCGGAATTGATCCCAGGTCGCCCAGGCAGGCACGAGCATGGAGTTGCTGATCAGCACGCGCGGCGCGCCGGCGTGCGTCCGGAAGACACCCACCGGCTTGCCAGACTGGACCAGGAGGGTCTCATCCGATTCCAGCCGCCGCAGGCAGTCCACGATCGCGTCGAAGCACTCCCATGAGCGCGCGGCGCGGCCCGAGCCCCCGTAGACGATCAGATCCTCGGGCTTCTCGGCGACCTCCGGATCGAGGTTGTTCATCAGCATCCGGAGCGCGGCTTCCTGCTGCCAGCCCTTGCAGGACAGCGTCGTCCCGTGTGGGGCGCGCACCACGCGGCCCCGGGCCGAAGAGGTCGTCGACTCAGGCTTCATTTCAATGCCGCCACGAGCGTGGTCTCGGCCGCCCGGCGGATCTCACCCGAGCCGATCAGGGCGCCGATCGCCTCGATGTCCTGTGACAGGCTCCGGTCGCGCTCCAGCGGCGGGACTTTCGATCGCAGCACCGCGTGCACTGCTTCGAGGGCCGGCGACGAGCGCAGCGGGCGGCGCAGATCGATCGCCCGCGCGGCGGCCATCATTTCGATGGCCAGGATCGTCTCGTAGTTGGATGCCACCACGACCGCCTTGAGCGCGGCCCCCACGCCCATCGAGACATGATCCTCCTTGCCGGCTCCGGTGGGGATCGAATCGACGCTGGCGGGCGTGGCCAGCGTCTTGCTTTCGGAGGCCAGGGCGGCGGCCGTCACCTGCGACATCATGAATCCCGACTCGAGGCCGGGGTTGGGCGCCAGGAAGGCGGGCAGTCCGGACATGGCGGGGTTGACCAGCCGCTCGCCGCGCCGCTCCGAAATCGATGCGACATCGGCCAGCGCCAGGCAGACCAGATCCATCGCCTGGGCCACCGGCGCCCCGTGAAAGTTGCCGCACGGGATCGACTCGCCGTCATCGAGGAAAAAGAGCGGGTTGTCCGTGACCGCGTTCACTTCGACTTCGAGCACCCGGCGCGCGTAAGCCAGCGCGTCGCGCGCTGCCCCGTGCACCTGTGGCATGCATCGCAGCGAGTAGGCGTCCTGCACGCGGCCGCAGTTGCGGTGCGACTCCATGATCCCGGAGCCCTCGAGCAGCGCGCGCAGGTTGAAGGCCACCGAGGCATGGCCGGGGTGCGGCCGCAGCTGGGCAAGGCGCGCGTCGAAGGGGCGGGCGCTTCCCAGAAGCCCCTCGAGCGTCATCGCCCCCGCGATGTCGGCGTGGGTCATGAGAGACTCGGCGCGCAGCAGAGTCAGCGCGCCCGAGGCGGTCATGACCTGCGTGCCGTTGACCAGCGCGAGTCCTTCCCGGCTGGCCAGCGTCAGCGGCTTGAGCCCGGCGCGGCGCAGCGCCTCGGCGGCCGCCACTTTCGCGCCCTGGAGCACAACGTCGCCTTCTCCCATCAGGGCGAGGCCCAGATGGGCCAGCGGAGCCAGGTCGCCGCTGGCGCCCACCGAGCCGCGCGACGGGATGCACGGCACGATCCCGGCGTTGTAGAGGGACAGGAGCGCTTCGACCAGCTCCACGCGGACTGCTGAATGACCGCGCGCGAGCACGTTGGCGCGCAGGGCGATCACCGCGCGCACCACGGTAGCGGGCAGCGGCTCTCCCACTCCGGCGCAGTGGCTGCGGATCAGGTTGGCCTGCAGCTGCTCGATGTCGGCGGGCGGGATCCGCACGTCGGAGAGGGCGCCGAAGCCGGTGTTGGCGCCGTAGACGGCGTGTCCGCTCGACATGATCGACTCGAGGCGGGCGCGCGACGCCGCGACGCTGCGCCGTGCGCCGTCGCCCAGGGCGAGCCGGGCATCGCCGCGCGCGATCAGGTCCAGCGATTCGAGCGTGAGGTGTTCGCCGTCGATGGTGAGGGTGTGAGGCATCCGTTGCCAGGGTCTTGAGTGCGCGGCGCTGCCGCGCCACTGCGCAGTGCGTCATGCTATCACACGAAGGTGTGACGGACTGCATGTTATACTCGCGCTGCGACACGCGGACAGGGGCCTCACGCTCGCAGCGATGGCTGCCCGCGCGCGCGACCGCGCCGCGCGATTCTCTCGAGAAAGTGCACGCAAGCCATGGCGAATATCATTCTGATCGGCGGACAGTGGGGCGACGAAGGGAAGGGGAAGGTGGTGGATCTGCTCACCTCCCGCTTCGACGTCGTGGCGCGCTACTCCGGCGGGCCCAATGCCGGCCACACCGTGCGCCGGGGAGAGACCAAGTACGCGCTGCGGCACATCCCCTCCGGAATCCTGGCCCCCTCGGTGGTCTGCATCATCGGCAATGGCGTTGTGGTGGACCCGGCAGCCCTGCTCGAGGAAATCAAGAATCTGCAGGGGTCGGGAGTCTCGGTGGAGAACCGCCTCTTCGTCTCCAACCGGGCGCACGTGATTCTGCCCGGCTACATCGCCTGGGAGACGGCGCGCGAGGAGTCGGCGGGCGCGGCGCGGATCGGCACCACCCGGCGCGGCGTGGGGCCCGCCTACGCGGGCAAGATGGCGCGCACCGGCCTGCGGGTGATCGATCTGTACGATCGTGGCGAGCTCACGGGCAAGCTCTCCAGAGCCCTCGCTCTGTTCGCCTCGGAGGGGCGGCTCAACGGGGGAGCCCCCGGGGGATCCAGCCCCCCGGGACTCGACGAGCTGGTGGCCGCGTCTCAGGCGCACGCCGCGGCGCTGCGGCCTTACATCGCGGACACCGCGAACATGCTGCGCGAGCGGATCGGGCGCGGCGACAGCGTTCTGTTCGAAGGGGCTCAGGGAACGATGCTGGATATCGATCACGGCACGTATCCCTTCGTGACCTCGTCCAACTCCACCGCCGGCGGAGCCTGCACCGGACTGGGCATCAGCCCGACTGCCGTGGACGGCGTGCTGGGGATCTTCAAGGCCTACAGCACGCGCGTCGGCAGCGGGCCTTTCCCCACCGAGGACACGACCGAAGCCGGCGCGCTGATCAGGGAGCGCGGGCGCGAGTACGGAACCGTCACGGGCAGGCCGCGGCGCACCGGGTGGTTCGACGCGGTGGCTGCGCGCTACGCCGCGCGGATCAACGGCATGGACTGCGCGGCCCTCACGCTGCTCGATGTCCTGGACGCCTTCGACGAGATCAGGATCTGCACCGGATACAGGTTCCGGTCCGAGCCGCTTGCGGACTTTCCGGTCGAGCCCTGGGTCTTCGCCGGGTGCGAGCCGGTCTACAAGACGATGAAGGGATGGCGCCGCGACACATCAGGCTGCCGGCGCATGAGCGATCTGCCCCAGGAGGCGCTCGACTACATCAAGGCGATCGAGGATCTGGTGGAGTGCGACATCGATCTCGTCTCCGTCTCGCCGACTCCGGAGGGAAGCATCCTGCGCGAGGTGTCCAAGCTCTCGGCGTGGCTGAGCGAGCAGTAAAGAGGAGGAGTCACCATGGCCAGTGGGACGATCAAGAAAGTGATCAAGGACCGCGGCTTCGGGTTCATCCGGACACAGGAAGGGCGCGAGGTATTCTTCCACCGCAGCGAGTGCCGCAGCCTGGAGTTCGACGACCTGGAGCAGGGCCAGCCGGTCGGGTTCGAAGAGGAAACAAACCCGAAGGGCCCGCGCGCCCGCAACCTGCGCCTTCTGACCTGAGCTGATACCCACCGGGTCTATTCGAGGTGCTTCCTCAGGAAGGCCAGCATGCGCGGCCAGGCCTGCTGCGCCGCCTTGAGGTTTGCGCCCTCGCGGCCGCTCTGCGCGCGCAGGAATCCATGCCCCGCCCCTTCGTAGATCTCCTTCTCATACGATTTGCCCAGCTTGCTCATCTCGGCGGCCGCCGGCTCGATGGTGGCGTTGACGCGCGCATCGTCGGCTCCGTACAGCCCGAGCACGGGAGCGGCGACCGTCGCGAGCCTGGCCGATTCCGGTGAGGTGCCGTAGTAGACGACCGCGGCGTTGAGCTCCTTCTGGCTCGAGGCGTAGAGAAACGAGCGCGCTCCTCCCCAGCAGAACCCGATCACAGCGGACTTGGGGGCGGCCGCGGGCAGCCCGAGTGCATAGGTACGCGCGGCGTTGAGGCGCGCTTCAACTTCTTCGGGCGTCAGCGATTGCACCAGCTTGACGGCGTCGTCCCGGCTGGTGATGGCGTCGCTGTGCCCTCCGCCCGGCCCCTTGCCCGTCAGGAAATCAGGCGCGACGGCAATGAAGCCATCAGCGGCGAGCTGATCGGCAACCGAGCGGATCCAGTCGGTCAGGCCGAAGATCTCATGGATGACCAGGACCACGGGCGCCTTCTGGGCCTTTTCGGGATAGACGACCCAGGCACGCACTTTCTGAGTGGCTCCCTCGACCGGGATCATCACGTATTCCGCGTGCCGTGGTGATTTCTCCAGCACGGCCTTGGCCTGCTCTTCGCCCGGGGGGATGGCCGCGGCTTGTTCCTGCCCAACCGCGGAGGAGGTGAAAACGACGGCGAGCGCCGTGGCCGTGGCCGCGGTGAGAACGGCGAGCTTGTGCATCATCTTGGATCTCCTGTGCAGCTCTCCCCTGCGAATGAGGTCACAGCGAGCTCTCCTCCAGCTTCGCAAGGTAGAGCGCGTTGAACAGCAGCTTGAAGGTGCGCAGCGGCTGCGCGCGGTGCTGCGCTGCAAAGCCGATCAGGATCACGCGGCCCTTGCCGGCGCGCAGGTCCACCACGGCCGCCTTGCGCGCCAGCTTGTCGGCCCCGCGCAGCCACCCGCTCAACAGCAATTCCCCGGCGGGCTCGGGGTACCAGGCCACCACCTGCCGCGTGAAGCGGGAATCGGGCAGCCGCGTCGTGAAGGCGGCCGAATCGGAAAAGTACGCCGCCTCTTCGGAGCGCATCCCGAACCCCAGCGGGCTGGACGTGTCCACGCCGAGGCGCAGGAGCGATCCCGGACAGCGGAAGTCGGGAGCGGAAGACCTCGTGACGGCGTTGCTGGCGGGAAGTCCCAGAAGCTCGATCACGAACTCGGTCGACGAGCCCAGCGCCACGATCGTGCCGCCCTTCTCCAGGACCCAGCTCTTGAGCTTCTCGCCGCCGTCCTTGTCGATGCCGCCGGCGTACGGGGCGGGAAGGGGAGCAAATGACCGGCGCTCACCCTCCGACGGGATCCCATCCTTGATCACGGTGGGGGCGATGTCAGGCAGCAGCAGGACGTCGATGTCGCGCGCGAAGGATCCGTCGCGGATCATCTGGTTGCTGATCCCGCTGTATGGGAAGCCGTACTGCTCCAGCAGGAAGCGCGTCCAGCCTTCGTCCATGCTCGGGATCCAGGGCTTGTACAGGCCGGTCCGCGTCCTGCCGACGCGCCAGGCGCGCCCCCGCGGCGGCGTGTCCAGTCCGGTCACCGGCGCGTGCAGCTCGGTCGACAGGCGCGTCAGCAGCTCCGGAGTGGCCTCGCCGCGCGGGATGAAGATGTCGCCCGGCGCCCCGCCGGCAGGAGCCTCGAGCCAGTAGATGGTGGCGCGCTCTTCCAGCAGGCGGTTCATGATGCTGAACGCGGCATCGGCCGCATGCGGCACGATCCAGCCGCCGCGGGCCCCGGACACCGGGCCGCCGGGCCACGTGACGGCATCGATTGAAGTGAGGCGCGCCTGGAGCGGCGCACCCGCTTCCACCACGTCGACTCCCATCAGCAGCGGCAGCGACCAGCCTGTGGTGTCGTACGGCTCGAACACCTTGCCGCCGACGCTGTCGAGGACTTCCGGGTAGGGCTGCGGCCGCAGCATCGTGAGCAGGAAGTTGCGGTAAGGCTGGGCCGCCGGGATGACATACGAGCCCGCGGGCCATGTGGCGTTGCCCACGGCGAACGGAGCCCCGGCCCGGTCCACCCGCACGCCGTGGCGCAGCATCAGATCCACCAGCCGCGCCGCGGCGACGTCGTCATGCTGGCGCGGCGGCACGATGAAGGCGTAGGGAGGCTCCGACCTGCCGGACGCGATGCTCGCCAGGCCGAGCCGGGCGAAGTTGTCGAGGATCTCCGGGCGGTGCCGGGCGCAGCTTTCGATCAGGCTGCGGGTGGCGATGAGCTGATAGTCCATGATGTCGCGCAGACGCCACACGCCGCCTCCCCACGGGGAAGGGTAGTTGGCGCGCCGGCCGTACTCCGGGAATCCCTTGACGCCTCCCGTCAGCTCGCCCTGCTCCACGCGGATCGGCGTGGCGATGCGGGCGCTGGCGGTTTCCGTGAGCAGGCCGACCACGTTTTTCCACCATGCGGTGTTGCGCGTGCCGCCTGGCCAGTAGCTGTCGAAGATCATGCTGCTGCCCACGCCGGCCTTACCGGCCTCTTCCAGGCGCAGCGCCATGTTGGTGCCGAGCACGTCGGCCAGGCGGAAGATCATCGAAGGGACGTCGGGAGCGAGCGGATCGGTCTGGGGCGGCACGAACATGCGCGGGCCGGTGCTTCCCATCTGGTGCACGTCCAGATAAACCTGGGGGTGCCACCGGTGATAGAGCACTCCGTTGACCGCCTGGGTTTCAACCTGAGTCAACATATAGAAGTCGCGGTTGTTGTCGTGGCCCGTGTACTGATGATAGAGCCACGGCATCATCCCCCCCTCGTGCTCCGTGCCGAGGTGCTTGTTGTACCAGTCCACCACCATCACCTGGCCGTCCGGGTTGATGGAGGGCATCAGGAGCAGGACGACCTCGTCGAGCCATGAGAGAGTCGCGGGGTCGGCGGCGGTTGCCAGCCCGTGCGCCAGCTCCATCGACATCTGCGTGGAGGCCACCTCGGTGGAGTGGATCGTGCACGTGACGAGGACGATGGCGCGCCCTTCGTCGCGCAGCGCGCGCAGGGCGGCTTCGTCGAGGCTGTCCGGGTTCGCGAGCATGCGGGCGACTTCGCGGATCCGGTCCAGCTTCTGCTGGTTTGATGGCGACGTGATGATCGCCACCAGCATCGGCTCGCCGCGCGTGGAGCGCCCGGCCTCTTCGATCGAGATCCGGTCAGATGCCGCATCCAGCGCGTGGAAGTAGCCGGCTACCTGCGTCCAGGGCGCCAGGTAGCGATCCTCGCCGGGAGCCCGGCCCAGGAATCCGGCGGGGGTGGGGATCTCCGCGGCATGCGCGATGCTTGCGCAGATCAGCAGCGCGCAGGCGAGAGCCGCGGCGCGCGGCGGCGCCGGGCACGAGGGACCAGTCTTGTTCATCGGCCGCGCATTCTACCACCCGCCCCTCGCGGTGCATCGGCCGCTGACGCCACGAGACGAGTGTAGTAGGCTCCCCGGCGTGGGCCGTTAGCTCAGGCGGTAGAGCATCTGACTTTTAATCAGAGGGTCGCTGGTTCGAGTCCAGCACGGCTCACCAGCTCGCCCCGTACTGGCATCAACAACGTAGAGCAGTGAGCACCCCAGTTGTAGACAATAATCGAGCAATCAGTTCGGGGTCCTGGCGGCCCGGCACGGTCATCCGGTTTGAAGCGATGGAGCTGCCATGGTGAATGGATCAGCCACCCTTCTCCTGCTCCTGCGGCATCATAGCGGCGACGAGCTCCCGTGAGCCGGTTCCCCATCGCGTGATGGTGCTGATGGCCCGGGTGAACGGGACATCGAGTAGATGAACCCGCTGCCGGGCAAGGATGTACAGGGCGCCCGCGAGAGGGGTGGGGACGGATGGGACGAAGACCGTGTAGCGCCCGTCGTCGTGCTGCTCGATGATGAATCCGGGAACCAGGGCATCCTCGATCTCGGCCATCACCGGTTTCCAGGCTTCCCCCTCGCTCGTGCCCGCCAGCTGATTGACGAAGCTGCGGATCAGCGCGTATCCCGGGATGCGCCTGAAGAGAGTCTCCTCGGCCATCCCCCGGACCGACCGTCCCCATGGCGTGCGGATGACGGCGCCCACGGCAAAGCAGACAACCAGGATCAGAAGCAACGCCACGACCATCTCGCCGGGGAACCAGTCGGGGAGCAGCGCCGCTACCGGGCGGACGATCCCCGCAAGCGATTTGGCGGCCTTGAGCAGGAGCAGCAATGCCAGGTAGGCGGGAGCGAGCACGAGAAGGCCGCCCACGAGCGACTTGATGATGAAATCGCCGGCCTTCTTCATGCGCCCCACGATACCGCACCTCGTCGTGGGAATGTGCCCCTGGACGGTCCGGCAGGAATTGATCCCTGCAAAGCGCTCAGCCCCTGCTACTTAGGAGCCGGTGGCCATCAGATCGCGCGGACCTATACTTTTGTCGTGTCCTTTCGAAGAGGCGACGCCCTTCGTGTAGCTTCCGTGTCCGTGTTGTTGGCGGCCTGCGCAACCCTCTGCTCTCCCGCGGCCCTGGGCCAGGGCTCCCGGCTGCCCGACGTGCCGCTGGGTATCCACGTCGCTTCCGCCGATGAAGTCTGCCGCTGGCAGGGACGCCCGGGTGACGAGCCGCTGCCCATCATGCTGGGTCTTGATCCGGCTGCGCTGCACGAGCCCCACCTGCTGGGCCCCGTGCTTGCCTGCGCGGCCGAGCGGAACCTCACCGTTGCGATCCGGCTCGTACCACCGCCGGGCTGGACCGATCACCCCGAGCCCTCCGAGGCCCTGGCACCCTGGCTGGCCGACGTGGAGCGGCTCGCGCGCCTCTTTCACGCCGAGATCCGCGTCTGGCAGGCAGCCGATCCGCTCGAGGTCACGTTGAACGCCGAAGCTCAGCGCTTCCTGGCCGAGAGCCTGGCCACCCGCCTGCGCGCGATTGATCAGGATGCGCTGGTGGTGGGCGCGTCACTGGCCGGTTCGCTTGAGCCCCAGATTGAAGCGTGGCCTGCCCAGCGTGTCGGGCCGTATCTCACGGGCATCGCGCTGGAGGGGCTCGATGGGATCGCCACGCGGCTCGAGCAGGCAGGCAAGGCATGGCCCGGAATGCCTCTCTGGGTGACCGCACCGATGCCTGCGAGCTCTGAAGAAGCGCTCGCCGCGCTGAGCATGGTGCGGCGCGCGGGTGGGCGGACCCTCTTTCTGGCAGCCGGTCTTGATGAAGCCGCGGCTGCGGTTGCCCTCAACCTCGTCCTGGCGCTGCCGACGCGATTCGTCGTTGATAAAGAGGCGCACCCTTCCGCTCCGGGAGCCACCGTGCTGTCGAGCTGGCTGGATCCACTGGGTCCCGAGCGCGCGCTTCTGGTGTCGCCCGAGCCATGGCAGCTTCCCGCGGCCGGATTCCGCGCCTCTCTGGGCCCCGACCCCGTCCAGCGCCCGCTGGCCTTCGACCTGAGCACCGGACGCCAGCTCGCGGCGCGCGCCGACGGCGCGGTCGTCGCCGTGGAGGGCGCTGAAGGCCCGGTCCTGCTGCGCTACATCGTGGCGGCGGCTCCGCGCCCCGCTGCCGAGACGATCGGCGTGACGGGCGAGCGCGGTCTGACGATCGAAGAGATCATCGCGCGCCACCGCGCGGCGGAGACGTCGCAGTCGCGGGCCGTCGAGCAGTACACCGCGCGCGCAGTGGTCTCCTATCACTACCGCGCCGAGTCGATCAACGAAGCGGTGGATGTGCGCTCGGAGAACCGCTTCTTCTGGCGCGGCGGCGTCGGCGAGTACGAAGAGACCGGACTCTATGTCAATGGCGCCCGCTGGCGCGGCACGCCGCCGGCCCTGCCGTTCATCCAGCCCGAGAAGGTGAAGGAGGTGCCTCTGGAGATCCGGCTCGACCAGTCGTACAGCTACCAGCTGGAGAAGGAAGAAGAGGTCAACGGCCGGGACTGCTACGTCGTGTCGTTCAAGCCCTCCGATCCCAACGCCTCGGCTTACTCCGGCGAAGTCTGGATCGACAAGGAGCGCTTCGTCCGGATCCGGATCAGGCTGGTCCAGCACAACCTCAAGGTGCCGATCACCAGCAGCACCGATCGGATCGACTACGCGGCGGTGCCCGCTCCGGAAGGAGAAGTCTGGCTGCCGTCGGAAGGATACCGGCAGATGGTCTTCACCGTGCTGGGGAGAGCCGTGGCCGTCGAGCGGCGGGTCGCCTGGGAGGGGATCCATCTCAATGCGGCGGCCTTCGATGAGGAGCGCGCGATGGCCTATGCGTCGGGCAGGCCGATCATGCGCGACGACGAGGAGGGGACATCCTACCTGGTGACGCGCTCCGATGGAGTGCGCACCGTGCAGAACAGCTCGCTGCGCAACGTCGCGCTGGTCACCGGCTTCGGGGTATCAGCGGAGGGAAACGCCTCGGCTCCGTTCGCGGCGATCAACTACTTCGACTTCGACTACAGGGGGACCGGCACCCAGCTTGACTGGGCTTTCGCCGGAGCGCTGCTCAGCGTCGACTGGACCGATCCGAAGCTGGGCAGCAGCCCCTGGGAGCTGACGGTGGAGGGACGGTTTGTGGGACTCCAGGAGAAGTTCCACAGCACCACGATCGACGGCAAGCAGGAAGAGCGCGAGCTGCGGGTGCTCGAGCAGCAGGGGTTCATCGGGCTGGCGCGGCCGGCGACGGCCTTCTCCAAGTTCGAGTTCCCTGTCGGCTTCCTCCATCACAACTACGATCGCACCGACGAAACCAATCCCGATTTCGTCCTGCCGCAGACCGGCATGACGCTCCTTCCTACGGCGCGATGGAAGTACCAGCGCAATGGTTACCTGGGTGAAGTCTGGGCCCAGGCGGGCCACCGGTTCGGATGGGAGGACTGGGGGCTGGCGGGGGTGGAGGTGGGGACCGCCGACCAGGCCGATTTCCAGCGCTGGGGCGCCGGGATCAGCAAGGCCTTCTATCCCGGCGTGAGCCACAAGGTCAGCCTGGGGGGAAACATGCTGGGCGGGCACGAGCTGGATCGATTCTCGAGATTCCGCGTGGGCGACTTCCGGAATGTCCGCGTGCGCGGCTACAACAGCGCCGACATCACCTTTGACCGCGGTGTGACCGGGCAGGTCTCCTGGCAGGCCAGCCTGCCGGCGGGCGGCGTCGCCATCGAGACCGGCGCCGAGGCGGCGGTGATAGAAAACGAGGATGCCTTCTCGACGCGGCAGGTGCTTTACGGCGGGGGACTCGGCGTCTCCTTCCAGGCCTTCTGGGGGATGCTCGGACAGGCGCGCATCGGCTGGGGATTCGACACCAGTCTCGATCTCACTTCCAGCTCGCCCAGCCTGCGGGTCACCTTCATCAAGACATGGGACAACTGGCCGTGGCGCAACTCTGCCGCCGCCGGAGGAGAGCCGGAGAATCCGCCCATGTCGCCGCTGGGCCAGGGCAAGGAAGAGGGGGAATCCGAGCCGTGAGGGCGCTCAGAGCGCCAGCAGGTACGTCCACTTCACGGTGAAAGAGCGATCGATGACGCCCGACGGATCGTCTTCCGTGTCGCGGCGCTCGTTGAGCACGACGTAGATGTCCGAGCCGGGGCGGTACTTCCAGTTGAAGCGGAGGTTGCTCGTGATGTCATCCACCTCGGTGTTGTACTGGAGCAGCGCGTCGAAGAACATCTTCGTCGAGACGGTGAACGAAACCCGGGCGCTCAGGAGATGGGTCAGGAATTCCTGCGCCGGCTGCGCGGGCGCCGCGGGGCCCAGCTCGCCGGCTGCGCGCGCCGGCAGGTCGATGTCGTTGCGCCCCGCGCCGAGCGCCGCGCGCACGCGCGATGAGAAGCGGGCCACCAGCTCGGCGTTCACCGAGACGAACTGCCCGTCGAAATAGTCGCCGAACTCGGAAAAGACCTCGCCGCTCACGGCGCGGCCCGGGCTTCCCTCCCAGAGCGCCAGCCACTGGATCATGTCGTAGCCTCCGGGCGGCACTCCCACCTCGGGATCCCCGTTGTCATCCGTCTTGAGAATAAAGGGCGCGTCGAGTCGATCGAACACGGGGTTGTATCCGACTTCCGCGTGCGACGAGTCGCGAAACGTCGCCGACACGGCCCAGTGCTGCCGGCGCGTGGCGAGATGATGCTCCTGGTCGGCGGTGTAGGTGAAGCGTGTGTGCGGCTCGAGCGTGCGCACCAGGCTCGAGGCGGACCGCCAGGACCAGGACAGGTACGCGCCCGATTCTTCGATCCCCACGCGCGGCACGAACCCCACCTCCGGATTGAACCCGCGCGCGATGTCGCGGTGGGACGCCTCGACTCTCCAGGCATTGCTGCTCCACTGGGCGTAGAGATGTCCCGACCCCTCGCCGAACGGGGAATCGGGGGTCCGCGTTTGCAGCAGCGCGCCTCCGAACTTGAAGTTCCTCAAGACGGAGAAGTTCATGTCGGCGCCGAAGGTCCTGTTCGTATGAAAACCGGCGGAGAGGTCGTTGGGATCGGCCGGGTCGTTGGGGCCGGAGGGCTGCTTGTCGACATAGATCATGCCGATGTTGGATCGGGTCAGGATGTCGCGGCTCACGCGCAGTGTGCTGTAGGTGACGCGGGGCGTGTCGGCGCTGTCGTCGGTCGGCGCCGCCAGCATGCCGATGTTGTAGCGGCCGGCCCGCCCCGCAAGCTTGACCCCCGCCGGGATCGGGATCGGCGCGCTGATCAGTCCGGTATCGAACTGCCGCGGCGTGAGGCCGATGCGGCGCGAGAAGAACGGGATCACCCCGGGGGGCTGCCCCGGGCCGGTGAAGCGGAATCCGAAATCGAAATACCCCTTCGACTCGAGGAAGAACTCGCGCTTCTCGGGGAAGAAGAGCGGGAAGCGCGTCAGATTGACTTGTTGGTCGTCCACCTCGGTCTCGGCGAAATCGGGATTGATCGTCAGGATGCCGGTGAGGTTCGGCGTGATGCTCCACCGCGCGTCGCCCCCTGCGTCGCCGATGCCGTTGAGATACTCCTCGTCGAGCGACGGTCGGCGGGCGGCTCCCCCGAGCGCGTACGGCTTGAGCGACACGTTGCTGCCCTGATGCAGCAGCGCGAGTCCCTCCAGGTGCCCGGCGCGGGACACCCGCCACTGATCCTCGTTGCGCGGGATCGGCGCCCAGTAGGCATCCTGGGCCTCCCTGCGGATGACGCGGCGCAGCTGCAACCCCCAGGCGGCGTTCTGATCGGCGCGGAAGTGCAGAGTCCGGAGCGGGATCTCGATCTCCACCGACCAGCCGCGCTCGTGGCGCCGTGCCGCGACATCCCAGACACCGTCCCAGTCAAAGGAGTTGTTGCCCCCCTCGTCGAAGATCAGCCCGTCGCGGCGGGCGCCGAGCGGATTGGTCTGGAAGTAGTAGCCGTTGCGCCTGTCCATGAAGGTGTCCAGCGTCACGGCGAACGAGTCGTCTCCCTCCAGGTCGGCGTCCTCCTTCATCTCGCGCGCGATGATCCCCGCAGGGTCGGCGTCGTCCATCTCGGCGCCGATGATCAGCCTTTCTTCGTCGTAGAGGATGCGCACGCGCGTGAGCTGGCTGGCGGGGGTTCCCTCGGCGGGGAAGCGCTGCGTGAAGGAGCTCACCGGCTCCGCGCTCTGCCAGTCCGGCTCGTCGAGAAGCCCGTCGATCTGGATCGGGTGTGTGGCGTGCACGGCGCGCAGCGCGGGTGGCGCCGATGCCGGCTGCTGCGGCGCGCCGATGGCCGCCGAAGCCGCCATTCCGGCCGTCAGGATCGTGGCGAGCCGCATGGCGCGGTGCATCATGGGCGGGGGCATGTGAGGGTGAAGTCGGCGTCGGCAGCGACTAAGCGGGCCGCATGGTATGGCGGTGGCCGCCCGCTGTCAAAGCTCTTGAGCCGGCTGATCACATGATGTAGTCTGTGCGGCCTTCCGCGTCCCCATCGTCTAGCCTGGCCCAGGACTCAGCCCTTTCAAGGCTGCAACACGGGTTCAAATCCCGTTGGGGACGCCAGGCCATCATCTGTCGACGCCTTCGCCCGGGCCGTAGGCCACCAGCCCCGCCCAGTAGAACGGATGATCCAGCGCGCGCCCGTCGGAAGCGCGCAGCGTGCCGGCGCGCATCGCCCGCTGCACGCGGGCCAGGGCGCCGGCGGCTCCCTCCACGGAAAGGCCGGGATAAAGCTGCGGGAAGACGCGCGCCGCCACCTGGTCGTCCAGCTCCCAGAGCGATCCGATCACGGAAGAGGCGCCCGCGCCCAGGAAGGCGCGCGCCAACCCGTCGCGCTCATCGCCGTCAGGCGATGTTCCCACCAACCCCGATTCGGTGCCGGTCTCGCAGCCCGACAGGACGACGACCTGTGCGGAGAGCTTCATCTGCTCGATCTCGGCAACCTCGAGCCGGCCGTCCTCGCCGTCGCCGGGTGCCAGGGCGATGAACGATCGCTTCGGCGACGCGCGATCGATGAAGCCATGTGCCGCCACGTGGACCATCTCATATGAGCCGGCCGCCGATCGCATCAGCGATTCGCTGGCCGCGGCTCCCACCGCGCGCCGGGCCGGCCGGCCATAGCGGCGGGCGGCGTCGTCGATCTCCGGGACTGAAGCGGGCAGGGGATTCAGCGAGGCGTCCGTGGCCGGGCTCCCCAGTGCCAGCAAGCCTGAGGCCGTGGTACGCCGCCTGCGTCGGTGAACCAGCGCGTCGGCAGAGGGAAGAATCGCGACGTCATGACCCTCCATCAACAAACGGCCTGAGACAGGCAAGGCGCCAAACGGAACTCCGTGCAGCGGGCCGACCGGCGCGATCAGCACCCGCCGCGCGCGGGATATCAGCGCGGACGCCGGCTCCAGAAGCTGGGCTCCCAGCCGGGCACACGCCGCGTCGAAAGACTCCGTGGCCACGGCTTCGCCCGCCCCGGGTCGTCCCGGGTGTCTAGCCGAGTCCAGCGCGGCTGCTGATGCCCCCAGCCGCCATGAGGTCAGGCCGCCGGTAGCGACCGCAAAGAGGATCAGCTCCCGGCCGTCGGTGTGGTAGTCCAGCAACACTTCGTCGTGGCCCAGCAAAGATCGGAGCATCGGCTGAGGCACGACATCCGCGCTCCGGGATGCCCGGGTGCCGGACGGCAGCGCAGCCGACTCGGCATCCAGGACGGCGATCCGCTGGCTGTCCGCGAAGCTGCGCGCCTTCGCACGGCGGGCCACATCCCACGCCGTGGCGACGCGCCCGGCCTCCAGGTGCAGCCGGACCAGGGCGTGATACGAAGCGAGGCGATCCTCCTGAATCGCAGCGCGCCACAGAGCCGGCTTCACGCTGTCGCGCATCTTCTCCACCGCCGCAACCGCCCGCTCATAGTGAGCCTGCGCCTCGGCGGAGCGGCCCGCCAGCTCAGCGATCTCTCCCCGGAGGTGATGCGTCTCCCAGAGGTACTCGTCGCTCTGGCTGCGCCGTGACGCGAGCTCGATCCGGGCCAGCGCTGCCTGCGCCTGGGCGGCATCTCCGGCGCGCAGCGCCAGCCGCGCCTGCAGCAGGGAGGCGAGGCTGGTGCAGTGCGCGTCATCCATTTGCTCGCAGATCCGCAGCGCCTCGCCGAGCGTCGCACCGAGGCCCGCATTTCCGGGAGCGCTCGATTCGATCTCCACGGCTGCGAGATCGAGCAGCGCTTCCGTCCGCGCGCGGGGATCGACCTCCGGGTCAGCAATGGAGATCGCCTCACGCAGCAGCTCCCGCGCCTTGTCCGTGTCGCCCGCGCGGAACCAGAGCACCCCGAGAGCGTCCAGGGCGGACGATCGGGAGTTGTCGTCGCCTGCCCTGGCATAGAGCGACGCGGCCTGCGTGAGATGGTCGAGAGACGCGCGCCGGTCGCCCAGCACCAGCATCATGTACCCGAGCGCCTCGTGAGCCAGCGCTTCCTGCGACAGGAATCCGGCCTCCGCCGACAGCCTGAGCGCCTCTTGCAGATCCTGGACGCCCTGCGCGTAGCGGCCGAGATAGAAGCCGGCGACAGCGCGCATTCGGAGAGCAGTGCCCATCTTCCCGGGAGCCTCCAGGGTCGAGACGCGCGCGACGGCGGAGTCCAGGAGCGCGTGCGCCTCGCGGTAGCGGGACAGATCCGCGAGCACCCCTGCCTGCGATATCTCCGCTCCGGCAAGTATGCGCTCGTCTCCCATGGCGCGCGCCAGCTCCATCTCGCGCTCGGCATGCTGCGCAGCTGCGCGCATGTCGCCGCGCTTGCGCTCCAGCTGCCCCAGCGCCGCGTGTGCGTTGATCTCGGTGCGGGTGACGCGGCCGCGCCGGGCGAGTTTCATGGCCTCCTCCAGACGCTCGCGCGCTTCCGCCGTGCGCCCGAGATCCTTGAACATGACACCGAGATTCAGCTGCGCCGCCGATTCGATCTCCAGGTCGCCCAGGGAGCGGCCTAGCTCCAGCGCCGCTACCCACGCCTGGCGCGCCGGCTCGATGCGCGCCTGCGACTGATCCAGGTCGCCCAGGTTGAGCAGCGCGGCCGCCTCCGCCTGCCGGTCGCCGATCTCGCGGGCAATCGTTGCGGCGGCCCGGAGCCCCTCCAGCGCGCGCTCGAGGTCCCCGAGGTCCTGGTGCACGTAGGCCGTGTTGAGCCTCACGGCGGCAAGTTGCGCCCGATCTCCCGATCGCGTCACGATGCGCTCTGCCTGCTCCAGCCAGCCCAGAGCTTCGGTGCCGTGCCCGGCGACGCCGGCCACCGCGCCGAGGTTCGAGAGGCAGCGTCCCTCCTCGCGCAGGTCGCCGAGCTCGTGGAAACCGGCCAGCGCCTGCTCGAAGCCGGCCCGGGCGGCGTCAAGCCGACCCTCGCCGAAGACCGCGATCGCCTCGCGCTTGATCCGCAGCGCCTCGTCGCGCGCGGCACGTTGGGAGGGAGTGTAGGAGCTGAATCGCGCCACCCGATCGAGCAGGCTGGAGTCCTGGTACAGGGCCGCGTAGGCGGCCGCCAGGGCGCCGGCCAGGGGGTCGTCACCCGCGCCCGGGAATGAGAGGAGCTGATCGACCGCTTCGTAGACTCCCACCCGATCCGAAGCCGCCAGCCTCTCGATGCCCCTGAGGTCGCCGCGCTCCAGAGCCGCGCGTCCCTGCTCGATGATACGCGGGGCATCCGCCTCGCCGCCGCGCGCTCCTGAGGCCATGACACACCCCGCCGCGATGCACAGCGCCGTCATGCCGGCGCGCGCGATCCGGATGCTCATCGCAGCTGGAAGGGAATGGGGCGCGTGAGCGCGATCTCCCGATCGACCGACAGTGCCCGCACGCTCCAGAGGTAAGGGCCCGGCTCGGGAAGCGGCTGCCCGGGCGGCCACCCCGAGGGGATCTCGTCTGGTCTGACCACGAACATGATGACCAGGGTGGTGTCAGGCCGCGTGATCAGCACGGTGTAGCGATCAGCTCCCGGCACCGCCGACCAGGCGAACTGCAGCGCATCGCGTGATATCGAAGCGCCCGGCTCGGGAGCCAGATCATGAAAAAGACCGTCGGTGTGGCCGCGGAAGACGGCCGGATCGGGAGAGGTCGCCGGCGGGGCGAGCAGCCACCAGGCCCCGGCCCCGAGCGTCAGGACGACTACTGCCGCCGCGGCGGCTCTCATCCATGTCAATGCGGGAAGGGTCTGCCTCCGCGCGCGGCGCAGCAGGGTTTCGTCCAGGCCCGCGTCGTCGCCTGTGTCCAGCTTGAGGGCGGCGAGGGTGAGCCGGCATTCCGCGCAGGCGGCCAGGTGCCCTTCCACCTCGGCGCGCAACGAAGGCCCCAGGGTGCCATCGAGCCACGCGGCCGCAACCATCTCATCCGGATGCGCGCCTGCATTCTGCGGCACGCTGCGCCGATGGGAGCGGCTCATGGGCGCGCCTCGGCAAAGCCGGGCCAGAGCATGGCGTCGGTCCCGGCCTCCAGATCAGGCCGCGCCACTCCCAGGGCCCGCAGCTGCTCGCGCAGCCCGAGCAATCCCCGGCGCGCCAGCGACTCGGCCTGGGCGCCGGTGATCCCCAGCAGCCGGCCGGCTTCCTCCTGGGGCATGCCATCCCGGTATCGCAGGATCAGCGCCAGGCGCTCGCGCGGCACCAGGGTTGTCATGGCGGTGGCGAAAGCCTGGTGTGCCTCCCGCGACCGCAGCAGCGAATCGGGCGACGCCGCGTCGCCCGCCTCCAGGGGTGTGCCTCCCTCGTGTGCGGTGCAGGCCACCTCGGCGACGGGGTCGATCGCCACGGCGCCGCGGCGGGCCGCCAGGCGGGCCAGCAGACGCCATCGCTGGCTGGAGCTGAGCAGCTCCTGGATCGCGGCGGCCTTGCGGGAAGCCTCTGCGGGGCTCAGATGGATCCCCTGGCGCTGCGCGAGCCGCTGGCGCGCTTCATCGAGCGACAGTCCGTCGCGCAGCAGGTACTCGAACAGACTGCGCTCGGCCGCCGGTAGATCGGCGATGGCCCGGAAGGGCCTGAAACGGCCCTCACGCGAGCGGATCCAGTCCACGGCGAGGTTCTTGATCACCACCGACAGCCAGGTCGCGAACCGGCACGGCACGTCCTCCTTGTAGCGGAAGGTGCGCAGCTTGCGCATCTGCTGCGCCCGCAGCCGATCGCAGGCGTGCAGGAACAGGTCCATGCGATCGTCGTACGAATCGGTGAAGAGGCCCGCGATGCGGTAGATGACGGCGGCGTACCGCGCGAGAAACTGGTCCCACGTGATCGATCCACGGATCAGATCCTCGACGAACTCTCTGTCTTCGCCCTGCATCGGCTCCGTCCCGGGGTGTGACCCCAAGCTACCAGAGCCCACCAGGCTGGACAAGACACTGCCGAGCGGCAGAAATGGAAAACCCCGGCCGGGGCGACCCGGCCGGGGCTGTGTTGAGCTCTCTGCGATCCCGGTCAGAGCTCAGTTTCCTCCGGGAGGCAGTACTTGATGCAAGGCGGCGGAGGATAGCATCCTTCATTGACGTAGCCGTCGCAGTCGTCGTCAATCCCGTTGTTGCAGACCTCGCCCCGTCCGGGCCGTACGTTCGGGTTGGAGTCGTTGCAGTCACCGGCGCAGGTGGTCCATCCGTCGGCATCTGCATCGGGACAGAAGCGATCCATCCGCAGCTTGTCGAGCCGTGTCCCCAGCTCGCGCGGCAGGAACTGGACCGTGTAGGTCCCCGGACTCAGCCGGTACGTGATCGGGATGGCGACCTCCTCCGGCGTCACGTACGGGTTCCAGTGCCCCACGCGCGTCCAGCCGAACGACCCGTGTGCGTAGTAGGGGTCGGTCCACTCCAGCCGGTAATGCGCCGAGGCGCCGAACCCGAAGTTGACCGGCTGGCCGGCGCCGTTGAGCATGCGGACCAGGAACGAGTCATCTCCCGAGTTTGTGGCGTAGACGCGCGTCCAGATCTGGTAGTCGCCGGTCTGTGTCACTTGCAGCCGGTACTCCGCGCTGGCACCGGTGGTGTTCTGGGTGCCGGCAGGGACGTGCACGTAGGTGTCGGGTCCGGCCGTGTCAATCCGGAAGGGAGCGAAGATCTGGCCGGCCTCGGCCTGAATCTCCTGTCCCACGGAAAAGACCGGGATCGTGCCCCCCGGCTCGTGCTCAATCAGATTCGAGCCGAAGAAGGTGCCTCCGCCCGGCGGGTAGTAGGTGATCTTCAGCTCCATGAACTGATGAGCCGGGTCGGAGCTCATCGTGAAGCTGTAGCTGCGGATGCCGCTGCCGACGGTCTCCCACGCCGTGCTCGCGCCGCCGGCCAGGCGCCAGCGCCGCTCCCACAGGGTGTTGGGATTGCCCGCTCCGTACCAGCCCATTGCATCGTCAAGCGTGCAGGTGCCCAGCTCGTAGCTCTGGAGCCGTGCCGGGCAGCGGGCGGGGTGGTTGTCCGCGGTGTTATCCCCGTCGTTGTCCAGGCCGTCCAGATGCTCCGGAGCGGTGCGGAACCGGCGCGCGTTGGCGTCGTCGAAGTCGTTGCCCGTCGCCGTCTGGGCCGTGTATCCGTCCAGGTCGGAATCGTTCGTGTCGAGCTGGTACCAGATCCTGGCGCTGCCCGAGCTGCGGAAGTAGCCGCCGATCTCGGTGTGGTAGCAGGTCATGGGGCGGCTCAGGACGTCGCGCCCCTGGAAGCCGACGGTGAAGGACTGCCGCGGCTTGACGGTGCGGATCTGGAGGTTGCGCTCGGGGTAGCCTCCCATCAGCGATGGGCTGGCCCGGAACTGCAGCACGTAGTCGTAGTTTGGGAATCCTCTGAACGCCAGCAGCTTCGCCTGGGCCGTCGCATTGGCCATGACCTGCGCCACGGTCAGCCAGGGCTGCCCGCCCAGCTTGACCTGGACGCCGTAGTAGTCGGCGTTCGGGATCGTGATGGTGTTGTTCAGCGAGTCCACGGCGACCCGGCGTCCGTGAAAGGTCACCTGGAACATGTTGCCGCAGGGAGTGCCGATGGGACCGTTGCCGATGAACTGGGTGTAGGCCTCTTCGATCTGGAACCTGTTGCTCACGGTGACTTCCACAAGGTCGTTGGTCTTGATCGACGGCGCCGCCACCATCTCGGAGGGTGATGAGCCGTCGTTGGCCACCTGGAAGCCAAGGTCCTCGTTTGCCGCGGCGAGCACATCCCTGAAATCGGTCTCCGTGATGAAATAGAACTTGACGCGATCCTCCGTGCGCAGCAGAGTCGTCTCGAGATCAAACGGGGCCGCGCTGGGGATGTGGTACTCGTAGCCCACGACCCATCGCCCGAACTCCCCCTGTTGCTGCGTGGTGAGTGTGTCGAAATCCTGATTGGTCCACCTGTTCGTGCGGTGGTGAATCCGCTTGACGTGCAGAACGCCGTCGACTCGCTCGAACTCCACGTTGGCCGCCCCGACATACTGGATGAGCAAGTCACGGGCGGTGAGGCAGGCGCCGGCGGGCTGGAAGACCGAGACCTGCCCGGATTCGCGCGCACTGGCGTCGCCATAGTGAATCGCCAGCCGGGCGTTGCGCTCGTTGATACGCGACATCAGGAATCCGACGTCCGTTCCCGTGTCGGCATCCACGGCCCCGAACCCGCCGCTTACCTCCAGATCGAACACCCATCCCTCCGACAGGAGGCGCAGCATGTCATTTGAATTGAGCTGGTCGACATCCACGAAGCGTGTCACCGTGTCGATGCCGGCGCCGAAATTCAGCAGCAGGGGTCCTGCGATCACTTCCTCGCCCAGCGCGGCCTTCTCTCCGGTGAAGGGGTTGGTCGCCACGACACCGATGTGAATGTCCGAGACGCGCATCCGAACGTTATAGTCGGAGGAGTTCTTCATCACGGCGAAGCCGCGCACGTGCCCTGCCGTGGGGCCCACGGTGATTTCTGAGCTGGCGATGCGGCGCTTCGTGTTGGTGAAGGTGGTCTGCACGGTGCGTGTCTTCGTGTCGGTCCAGTTGTAGGTCTGGTTGCGCTCGGCGTTCCCCTCGGCGGAGAGCTCGAGGCTGAAAAACGGCACCACGGCAGCGCCGAAGCCGAACAGCCGCTTGATCGCGAATCCCGTCTTGAAGTGCTTCTTGAATTCCCTCGTCTGCTTGACTTCATTGACGTGCACCAGGTCGTCCTTGAAGAACGTGTAGTCCTCGCTGTAGTTGTAGATCGTGCCCGTGAGCTGATAGTCCACGCCGGGAGTGATCGAATCGAAGCCGGACGTCACCATCGGGCGGTCGGCGACGTACTCTCCCTGGCGCAGGGGGAAGGCGTCCTGGATCGGCGTGGAGAGCGTGAAGCCGTCGCCATCGTAGTCGTCATCCGGGGGCGTGCATGCCGCCACGGAGTTTCCGCCCGGATCCGGCTCGAAGGGCGGCTCCTCAATCTGGCTGATGTCCTGGGTCGAGTCACGCTCGGCGGCCAGGGCCGCCAGGTATTCCTCATACGGAACGGCGTTGCGGAAGGCCCTGCGCGTCGTGGTCGTGCCGTCGGGCGCCACGGCCGTGGTCTCCGCCGCGGTCATCTGCTGGATCGTCAGGCGCGCGGGCCGTCGTGTCCTCGTCCCGGCCTGGATCGCCAGGACGGATGCCATCAGGCAGCCCAGCACCACCCAGATACTGCTCCTGCTCCTTCTCATTGCGTCACCTCCTGGAGGCCGTCGTGACCCCCCGGAGGCTCTGAACGGACAAAAAACGCGTCCGTGCGGCGACCGCGTGCGTTTGAGGTGTGAATGCCCGCCGGGCGAGCGCCGGCCCGCTCGAGGCGCCGGGGGCACGAACCTGTGTAAGTTTCTGAGGAGGAAGCAGATGCCCCTGAAGCAACCTGGTGTTCCAATCGCCCTGGCAGGGCTCGTGCTGGCCGCGTTCCTGGCGCCGCTGCTGATCGACGCCCCAGCCATTGCCAACATGGCCGCTGCGGGCCGCGCGCCGGCGGCCCCCCCGGCGCCGCCGGAGCCACCTGAGCCGCCTGACGACATCGTCTATGCCCGGCACGATCCCGACGACGACGATCATGACCACGAGTCGGAGACACGTTCGAAGCGAGGCTGGCTCGGCGTCCACCTCGACGGCAGTGGAGTGATCGAAGTGGTGGAGGGAGGAGCCGCCGACAAGGCCGGTCTCCAGGATGACGATCGGATCCTGGAGATGGACGGGCAGGAGATCGACAGCTCGTCGGACATCATCAGGATCATGCGCGGCACCCAGCCGGGTGATTCGATGCGTATCAAGGTCATGCGCGGTGACGAGCAGAAGACCTTCAATGTGAAGCTGGCCGAGCAGCCCGATTACATGGTCACGCCGCGCGCGCCGCGCCCGCCACGTCCGCCCCGGATGTACTGGCACCATGACAGTGATGACGACAACGACGATGACGACACGCCTCCGCCCCACGGCTTTTCCTACGGGTTCGGATTCCCTGGTCCCCGGCTGGGGATCCAGATCCATCCGATGAGCGACGAGCTGCGCTCCTACTTCAAGGCGCCCAAGGGCGTGGGGCTGCTCGTGGACCGTGTGATGGAGGACACTCCGGCCGCCAAGGCAGGGCTGCGCGCGGGAGACGTCGTCGTGAAGGTGGACGGCAAGAGCATCGAAGGGATCGGCGACATCGCCTCGGCGCTGTCGGAGCACGAAGCCGGAGACAAGGTCACCATCGAGGTGATCCGCGACGGCTCGCGCGAGTCACTCGATGTGACTCTGGAGGATAGCCCCGGGCTCATGAAGCAGCGGCGCGGCGACGTCCTGGTGTTCCCCAAGGTGAGGCCTGGCCGCGGCACGGTGGTGGCGCTGCCGGACGTTGATGTCGACGTCGATGTCGGTGAGCTCTCTGAGGAGATTCAGCGCGAAGTGCATGAGTCGATCCGCAAGTCCATGCAGGACTTGAGGCGGGAGATGCAGCGGATCCGGGAGCAGATTCGCATCGAGCTGCAGGAGGACGGCAGGCTCAGGCGGCAAATGGACACCGCGATCAAAGAGCAGACCGAAGCCTCGATCCGCGAGCAGCAGAAGGCGATCATGGATCAACAGCGCGCGCTGCGCGACAGCCAGCGGCGCTCGGCGCGGTCCCGGCAGGTCTCGTGGGAGCTGTAATCTGATGAAGCTCAGGACGCCCGGATCAGTGATTCCATCGCATCGGTGGCCTGCCGGGTACGGCTGAGGTTTTCCAGCATCGCCGCCGCGAACGCGCCGGGCTCGATCTTCTGCATGGCCCAGTCGGTGTAGACGCGGCGGCGCTGCTGATTCAGATCGTCCAGATCTCCCAGCAGCACCTTGAGCTGCTTGAAGCGCTCCTCGGTTGTCATGCCGCGCTCCTCCGCGCGCGCCGCCAGAGGCTCTCGAGGCGCCGCGCAAGCCCATAGGAAACGGGACGCACGATCCGCTCGTGCCCCGAGACAAAATCCACCTCGTGTCCTCCGAAGCCGCTCTTGAAGTAGTTGATCTTCTGGGTGGGTGTGCGGGACTCCTCGTCGCCAACTCCCATGGCGAATCCTCCCATGTCATATACCAGGCAGCCGCGGGCGCGGGCCCGCTGCATCGCCTCGAAGTGCAGCAGATGGCTCTTGGGGATCTCGGGCCGGCTCAGGCTGGAAGCCCCGTAGGCGTAGATCGCGCGGCGTCCCAGCGTGAAGACCGAGATCGCGCCGAGCAGCTCCCCGGCGTCCCAGGAGGACAGGAAGAAGCCGCGGTGCGGCCAGGCCCGGAAGAAGTCGCGGATCCCGCGCAGCCAGGCCAGGGACCGCGCGCTGGCGCCCTTGGTGTCCGACATGGCCCGGTAGAGAGCGTCGAACCGCTCCAGCGCCGCGTCATCGAGATCCTCGCGCACTTCTGTGCTCATGCGCAGCGCCTTGCGCACCTGCCGGCGCGTCGCCGGTTTGTACGACTCGAGAAGCTCCTCGGCGCCGCGATCGATGTCGATCTCGAGGCTGCGCGTGTGCCAGGGAGCCTCGGCCATGGCGCGGTAGCCGCGGCGGGTGAGCTCGTCTGCCATTCCGGGCGCCATGCTCCGGTCCCAGTAGGGATCGATCCGCACGGCGAAGGGCCGGAAGCGGGCGAGCTCCTGCTCCAGGCACTCCAGGGCCGATCCCAGCGCGGTGGGAGACTCGGCGACGGGCCCGCGGAAGAGATCGGCCAGCGACTGCCCCAGCACGGGAAGACGCCGCAGCCGGATCGCGGCGCACCAGGCTGCGCGTCCATCCTGCGTGCCGACCATGAAGACCGGGCGGGCGCGGGCGTCCTCCGGCGGGACCAGGGAGAGCCATCCGGGATGCTGGGTGAAATGGGCGTTGGGGGCGCGCCCCATCAGCTCATCGGCCTGAGCCAGGAGCGCCTCGTCGGGCCGCTCGCCGCGATCCAGCAGGAAGGTGCGGGTCGTCACGCCGGGTGCCCGGCCAGGACGGCATCACCCAGAAATCCGGGGACTTCCGACAGCGTGAGCGGCGTGGCCCTGAGCTGCGATCTCACGTGGAGGAGGATCCCCTCGAGCCGCGCGCAGAAGCGATCCAGCTCGACTGCCGAAGAGGCATAGGGCGTGGCGCCCGGCAGGGCCACGCTGGAGTGAAACATGATGTTGAAGATCCGCAGCCCGCGCCGCGCCATGGTGTCCGACAGCGCCACCATCTGCTCCAGGGAGTACTGCTCCGGCCGCAGCGACCGCAGTCCGAGCGTCACCAGGATGCGGCGCATCCCCGGCCGCCGCCCGATGAGCCGGGTGAGGCCTTCGAGCGGCTCGCCCCACCACCGGGCGATCAGGTTGCTGGTGGGCACCTCCACGACGCCGCTGTCGCCCGGCACGCAGGCGTCGTGCCGCGAAAGCCGGTAGGGGACCACGGGCGCCCGGGCGAACTGCGGTCCGCCTTCCGAGGCGTCCCACCAGAGCGGTGTCACGCTGGTGTCGGCGTGGATCCCCAGCGACTCGAGCACAGGCACGGTGGTGTGATTGAAGCCCCACCGGCCGGCCCGGTAGGAAGTCGGACGGATCCCGGTGCGTTTTTCGATCTCCTCGACCAGCGCCGTCAGCTTGCGTTCCTGCAGGCGGGGCGGCAGGTTGTGCGGAAATGTCGCGCTGCGGCCGGCCGCATCCGCCTGGTCAAAGGGAGGATTGCACCAGGGATGCAGGTGCGCGCCGATCTCGGAGGCTCCGCGTGAGGTGAAGCCTCTCAGGATCTCGCAGCTGCGCTGGTCCGAGGCCACCGGATAGTCCACCAGATATGTCGGCCGCGCGCCGATCCTCTCGAAGATGGCGTGGATGCGCGGCATGCGGGCGATGTTGCGCACGGTGTTTCCCTGGCGCGGGTAGGCCGCGGACCACCGCCCTTCTTCCTCGGTGTCGATGGTCACGATCACGGCGCGCTGGGTTGTCGAGGTGGCATTCATGGAGTAGTTTGGCCTGCGAGGCAGTGTCATGATAATACCTGGATCGGGCCGGAGCCCGCAGGAGCCGGAAGATGCGGGATCTGCTTCGGACGATCTACAGCCGCCGGCGGCAGCATCTCCTGGTCCTCGAGCTGCGCGGTGCGCCGCTTGCCCATCCGGCCACCATCGATGTCGTCTTCCGGCAGGGAACGGCGCAGGATCTGGCGGTGATCGCCCGCGACCCCGCCCACGAGATCACGATCGTCAGCGGCAGACGACACCAGGAGCTGCTGGCGGCCGATGGACGGCTCCTGGTGGGAACCTTGGGAGGGAGGATCATCTACCGAGGCTGGTCCTCCACGCGCATCTGGCGCCCGGGCGCCGGCGTGGAGATCGCGATGGGGCCCGCCAAGGGAGTCATCTTCCGGTGCTTCACGGTGGCCGATCAGCGCGGGCGGGGGGTCTATGCCGCCGCGCTCGGCGACCACCTGGCCATGCTGCGGCGCCAGGGGGTCTCCCGCGTCTACATCAATGTGAATGTGGAGAACATCCCCTCCATCCGGGCGATCCGGAAAGCAGGGTTCGCGCCGCTCACCGACTATGAGACCACCAGTTTCATGGGGCGATCCCGCCTGATCCTGCCGCCGGGGCTGCAGGAGGCGGTTGAAGTGCCGGCTGCTCACGCCACGACAACGACGCCTCGATGATCGGCGCCAGCTGGCGGGCGGCCGTGCGGTAGCCTCTCCATGAAGGGTGGTGATCCTCCGGCATGTGAAAGTACTTCCGGCCGGTCGGGTCGTTCTTCCTGTATGCGGGCAGCAGATCCAGGACCGGGATGCCCATCTCCGCGGCCATGCGCGCGAGGCGTTGCTGGGCATGGTCTCCTTCCTTGCGCGCGATCTGCTCCCAGAACGGGTAGATCATGAACACCAGCCCGATGGCCGGCCCGTCCAGCAGCGTCTTCATTTCCAGCAGGTGCCCGCGGTATCTGTCGAACAGCTCCAGTGTCTGATCATCGTAGGTGGGGGCCAGCAGGTGCCGGATGTCCACCTCCTGGACGGTGGGATCCGCGCCGCGCTCCTTCGCCAGCCAGGCCCTCGCGATGAACAGCATGTTGTAGATCGCGGTCCGCCGGAGGAGCCGCTTGACGGGAGCCAGTGAAGAGCTTTCCTGCTCCTCGGCGCTGCGCCGGAGCATCTCGCGCGAGGAGACCCTCCGGGTCAGGTCGGCCAGGTCGTTCAGCACGAAGGCCACCACCACGGCGTCGGGCTCGAGAGCCAGCCCGTGCTCGCGCAGGAAAGCCAGCTCGTCCACGATGGTGAAGCCGCTGATGCCTCCATTGATCACCTCGATCGGCCGATCGGGATTGCGCTCGCGCAGCGTCGCCTGGAGCTGGGCCGGCCAGGTCTCGGCATCGTTCACGAAGGCTCCGAATGTGTAGGAGTCGCCCAGACACAGGACGCGGACGGTCCCGGCGGGCTTGGCCAGCGTCGTGTCCTCTCCGCGCAGCCCGAGGTTGTTGGTGGTCACCGTGAAGGGGAGGCGGCGCTTGAACGAATCGGTGTATGACTGGTTGGGCGCGAGCGGCCCGGGAATCTCCGCCCATTGTGACGCCTTCACATACTCGAGGGAGCGCGCGGGCACCACCGCCGTGACGCGGAGCACCATCTCGAGCAGGAAGAGCATCACGAGCGTGGAGATGAGCGACAGCGCGATGTTCTTCGCAATCTCCCTGCTCATCAGCTTCACGAGGCCATCTCCGGAAGAGGCGCGAGTATGGCAGAAACATGAGTCGCTTGCAGGCAGGCGTGGAGCCGACCATCTTGTGCCTCCGTGATAGATTCGGGACGGAGCGAGGTGCTATGACCAGGCGATCGGGATCCCTCCTGGCGCTGTGCGCCGGCTGCGCGCTGGCTATGGCGATCGCCGCCGGAGCCGTGCCGGCGCCCCGCGATCAAGTTGTGGCCGGCAAGCGGCTGCTCGATGAGGGCCGCCTCGCCGAGGCGCTCGACAGCCTGCGCGCGGCGCGGGCCGGCATGGAATCCGACCCCGTCGTGGATCGCGAGCTTGCCGATTACCTGGGGCTGCAGCTCTACAACCTGGGCGTTCGGCTCAACAACGAAAACCGCGCCGTTGAGGCTCTCGACGCCTTCACGCAGATCCTGCTGCTGCAGCGCCACAGCCGCGGCTTGCGCGATGCCGCCTTCGAGCGGCGGGTACACGACGCCAGCCTGAGCCTCGCCCGTCACGCCGCCGCGAGCGGCAACGAGCAGGGGGCCGCGCGCCTCTTCCGCCTCCTGGTTGATCTGGACTCACTTGACGCGCGGGCCCGCTGCGGGCTCGCGGGAGCGCTGCTTGCCGCCGGGGATGCGGAAGCCGCGGACAAGGAGGCGCGCCAGGCGCTGGCGCACGATCCGTCTTCAGTGGAAGCGGCCGCCCTGCTGGGCCGGGCCGCCATGAAGCGCGCCAGGTCGCAGGGCCCGGAAGCGCGCGATGCCGCGGCCCGCCAGCTCGAAGGCGCCGTGGAGTGGTTCCGCCGGGCGGCCGAGCCTGAGCCTGTCGATCCCGCGCGGCTGCGGGAGCTGGGCTCTGCGCTGTCGGGCTGGAGCCATTTTCTGCTGCGGGCCGGCGACCTGGCGGCCGCCGGGGCCGCGCGCGTGGAAGCCGAAGAGACATTGCGGCGCGCCGCGTCGCTCGAGCCGGCGGCTCCCTGGGGCTGGATCGATCTCGCCGCATTGATGTCTGAGCAGGGACGCTACCAGGAAGCGGAACCGATCTGGGCCCGCTCGGAGGCGGCGCTTGCTGGACTCCTCAGGAACAGCCCGCAGGATCAAGCCGCCCCGGCCTGGCGGGCCGCCCTGGCGAGCTGCCACGAGAACCGCGCCGTGGCCAGCTACAACCTGGCTGTTGATGCTCTCAACAGCGCCCGGTTCGATCAAATCGCCCCGTTTCTGGACAAAGCCTGCGCCGCCGGGCCGCAGTGGGCGGAAACCTGCGCCCGCTTCCGCGAGACCGCGCGTTCCCGGGAGAATGCCTTCCGGACCGGCGTGAGCGACCACGAGCGGGCGCTGCGGACCGACCCGGACCGCGCCTCCGACCTTCTCGCGCTGGGACAGATCTACGAGCAGGTGGGATCGTTCGATCGGGCGCTGGGCTACTACACGAAGCTGGCTTCGCTGGGGACGAAGGGGCCCGAGATGGCCGACCGCATCGTTTCGGTCAGCCGCAAGCCCGCGCGCGATCCCATCGAGCGCCCCCTCGAGCTTGGCAGGGCCCGGGCGCTCCTCAGGAGCATGACCGGCGAGGAGCGGATCCAGGATCTGGAAAGCGGCGTGAAGGCCGCCGCGATGCGCGTCAGCGGCGTGCTCGGCGAGGACGCACTCCAGGGTGGACTGACCATCACGGTCTACCCGAACCGGCGCAGCTTCCGCGAGCAGGCGGGATACCGTGTGGGATCTGACGTCACGGGGTATTACAGCCCGGGCGAGATCCGGACATTCGATGTGCCGTCACGCACGGCCCTGGACTGGGTCTCCGTCATGACGCACGAGCTGGCCCACCACGCTGTCGAGCGGGTCTCGGGCGGAATGGCGCCCCGCTGGCTCTCTGAAGGGGTGGCGCGCTTCATCGAAGGAGACACCGGTATCGTGGATCGCGTGCGGCTCCGGACCAGGCTGGATGCGGGAGCGCTGCAGCCCCTGTCGAAGCTCGATGCGCAGATGCAGCGCGGCTGGAACGATCCGGAGATTTCGCGTGATGCCCGGGATCAGGCGCTTCTGGCCGTCGAGCAGATGACGCGGCGCAAGGGCGGCGCGGCGCTGCGCGAGCTGCTGGCCGCCCTGGCAGCAGGCGCGGGAGCCGATGCCTCGGACCTGGATGTAGCTCTGCGCTCCGTGCTGGGGGCCGATCTCGCCGTGATCAACGCGCAGTGGCAGGCGGCGCTGCCGCGCCCGTCATCCTGAGGCGGAACGCGAGGCCGCTGCCGGCAGCATCCGCAGCCGCCTGCACGCCTCCTGGAGGTCGGCGGGCTTCTTGGCAAAGCAGAAGCGGACCTGGCGCGCCCCGTCGGCGGGGTTGGCGTAGAAGGAAGACCCCGGGACCGACGTAACCCCCGACAGTGAGAGGATCTGCGCAGCAGCTTCCCGATCCGAGGCGCACCCCAGCGACGACACGTCGGCGAGGAGGTAGTAGGCTCCCTGGGGCCGGATCGCCTCCAGGCCAGCGCCGGCGCAGGCATCGCAGATCTCCTGCAGCTTGCGCGCGTAGGCCGCGCGCAGCTCGCTGTAGTAGGAAGGTGGCAGCCGCAGCGCCGCGGTCACTCCATGCTGCAGCGGCGTGGGGGCGCAGATGTAGAGCAGGTCATTGAGCACGCCGAGCCGGGATGCGATGGCGCGTGAGGTGACCGCATAGCCCAGTCTCCAGCCCGTCATGCTGTAGGTCTTGGAGAAACCTGACAGCGTCACCGTGCGGTCTTCCATGCCCGGAAGGGATCCCAGGCTGACGTGAGTGCGGCCGTCAAAGAGGATGTACTCGTAGATCTCGTCGGTCACCGCGACGGCGCCCCAGCGCTGGCACAGACGGGCGATTCCCTCCAGCTCCTCCCGGGTGAAGACCTTCCCGGATGGATTCGACGGCGTGTTCACCACGACCATCCTGGTCCGATCGGAGAAGACTGCCTCCAGATCGCTTTGCTGGTAGCTCCAGTCCGGAGGGCGCAGGTGCACGTACCGTACGGACGCGCCGCACATCGAGAGGATATTCAGATGATAGGAGTAGAAGGGGGAGAAGATGACCACTTCGTCGCCCGGCTCGAGCAGCGCCAGGCAGGCGATGGCGAATCCTCCCGTGGCGCCGACCGTCACGATCAGCTCGCCTTCTGGATCGCACGTGATGCCGTTGTAGGCGGCCATCTTCTGCGCGATCAGGCTGCGCAGCTCGTCAATTCCCTCGAGCCTCGAATAGGTGCTTCTATCAGTCTCCACGGCTGCGATCGCCGCGCGCTTGACATCGTCGGGCACAGGCTGGTCGCAGATCCCCTGGCCGAGGTTGATCCCGCCGACCCGCTCGCACTCCCGTGACATCCGCCGGATGTCCGATTGCACGAGCCCCTGGATCCGCTTGGAGAAGACTGGAGAGAAGCCGCTCACAGCGGCGACTATAACATGACGTCGCGCGTTGACACTCCACCTCCCCCCGGTATAATGCCGCCTTTTCCAGGACATCCCGTCCCGGCACCGCCCTGAGGAGACACCGATGAGGAAGCTCCCCGCCGTCCTGCTCGCCCTCGCACTGATCCTTGGCGCCGCACCTTCAGAGGCCAAGATCAGGGACAAGTCGTGGGAGCTGTTCGCCTTCGTGGGCAATCTGGATCACCGCTCCGGCGACGAGATCACCAACGGCGTCGACTACGGGCTTTCGGTCGGCTACTTCGGCACCGCCAAGGTGGGAGTCGAGACGCGCTTCTCCACAGATGAAGCCGAGTTCGAAGGGAATCCGACCACTTTCGAGCGCGCCATGATCGAGCTGAGCGGCAATTTTCTCTCCGATCGCGACACCAGCACTTTCCCGTACATCGTTGCAGGGCTCGGAGTGGTCAGTGAGACGCGCGATGCATTCGAGGACCCCAATGGAGTCGAGGTCCTGGAGTCCTACGATGCGGCAGCCGTGCTGACCATGGGCTTAGGGGCCCGCACGTTCTTCCACGACGACTGGGCCATCCGGTACGAGGCACGCTACTTTCACCACGATCTGTTCGAGGCCAGTCAGGACGAGTACGAGATCAGCGCCGGCGTCTCCTGGATCCTGGGAGGCAAGCGCGAGCCTAAACCGGCGCCGCCGGATGAGGACGGCGATGGAGTCCATGACAAGAAGGACAAGTGTCCCGGCACGCCGAAGGGGGCCACGGTTGACGAGAAGGGCTGTCCTTCCGACCTCGACGGCGACGGCGTCTGGAACGGGCTGGACAAGTGTCCCGACACGCCGAAGCCAGCCACCGTGGACGAGACGGGATGCCTCAGTGACACCGACGGCGACACTGTCCCCGATGACTCCGACAAGTGTCCTGGCACGCCGAAGGGGGCCAAGGTGGACGCATCGGGCTGTCCCTCCGACGGCGATAGCGACGGTGTGTACGACGGGCTGGATACCTGCCCCGACACCCCCGCCGGCGCCAAGGTCGACGCCAAGGGATGCCCGCTCGATGGAGACAAGGACGGCGTCTACGACGGCCTGGACCGCTGCCCGGACACTCCGGCCGGTGACAAGGTGGACGCGGCCGGCTGCAGCCTGCCCAAGCCGGCGCCGGATCCCTTCGCAGGACGCAAGTCCCTTGTCCTCGAAGGCGTCGCCTTCGGCAGCTCGAACGCGACCCTATCACCCGAATCCGCAACAGCTCTCGACGCCGTGGCAGCCAGCCTCATTGAATGGCCCGAGGTGAAGATCGAGATCGCCGGCCACACCGACTCCCAGGACGACGAGGCCGACAACCTGAAGCTGTCCCAGGCCCGCGCCGAGAGCGTGCGGGACTACCTGGTGAGCAACGGGGTGGACCCCTCGCGCCTGACGGCGAAGGGGTACGGCGAGAGCGAGCCCATTGACGACAATGCGACCAAGGAGGGGCGCGCCAGAAACCGGCGTGTGGAACTGGTGCGCCTCAACTAGATCTTTCGAGGAGCCCGGCGGCACATGAATAAGTGGTCCTTTCTCTTGACAGAATCGGACATATCGGCGTAGAGTCGGCGCACAAGGTCCAGAGAGAGGGGTTTTCTGGTCGCCGGGCCCTGGCGGGTTGCTCCACCGGCACGACAGACTGCGGCTGCCGAACGGCTGGGAGGTGAGCGCCGCGATCACGCCAGGAATACTGGCTGATATCAGCTCCGGCAGTCAGGGGGGTGGTTGCCGATCCTGCTATTGACGCAGGCCCAGGATCGGGGTATATAAAGGCCCGCCACAGTCTATAGAGACCGGTGCCGAAGTTCCCCTGCCAGAGCCCGGTCGCAGAGATCCCGGAAGAGCCCAACTCTCGATATCAGGGAAGCTGGACAGACGAGATCTATCCTGATCCCCGCGCCCCAGCGGGATCTCGCCTCATCCAGCAGGTGGAAGGGTGGTCTGTGACGAGGTTCTCGACGCTGGCGATTGACAAGAAGGGGCATGCGCTCCTGCTCCTCGACGTCCTCCTCGTAGTGGCCGCGCTCCTCGGCTCCAACTACCTCCGCTTCGACGATCCATTTCCGGCCGATTTCCCCCACCTGAGCCAGTGGCTGCTGATTGACATCCTGCTGACGCCTGTCGTCTTTTTCTTCACCGGGCTCTACCGGAGCGCCTGGCGGTACGCCAGCATCACGGACCTGAAGGTCATCTTCACGGCGGTCGCCGCGCGCACCATCATCCTGCTCTCCGTCTTCCTGTTCCTTGGCTACGACCGCGGCATCCCGCGCTCGGTCATCATCATGGATGCCATTCTGTTGCTGGGGCTGGTAGGAGGGGTGCGGCTGCTGACCCGCATGCGGCGCGAGTTCCGGCAGCAAAAGAGCCTCAGAAACAAGACGCCCGTGCTGATCATCGGCGCGGGTGATGCCGGCGAGATCATCCTGCGCGAGCTGCGCAACAACCGCACGCTGCCCTACAACCCGGTGGGCTTCATCGACGACGACGCCTCCAAGTGGGGCCATCGGATCCACGGCGTTCCCGTGCTGGGAGGCACCTCCGACATCCCCCGCATCGCGCCGCGCCGCAGGATCAGCGACGCCATCATCGCCATCCCTTCGGCCTCGGGCATGCAGCTCACCAGCATCTACAAGGCGTGCAAGGAGGCAGGGATCCGATCCAAGACGGTCCCGCCCGTGTCACAGCTCTTCGAGGGGCGCCTGTCGCTGAGCCAGATCCGCAACGTGGAGCTGGAGGATCTGCTGGGACGCGATACCGTCAACGTCGAGATGGAGATGATCCGCGCCAATCTGACCGGCAAGCGGGTCCTCATCACGGGAGGAGCGGGCTCCATAGGGCGGGAGCTGGCCAGGCAGGTGGCAGAGTTCGGGCCAGAGAGGCTCGTCGTGCTGGATCGCGCGGAAAACTCCATGTACTTCACGGAGCTGGAGCTGCGCAAGCGGTTCCCCGGCGTGGAGATCGACTGCGTTGTAGGGGACATCCTGGACCGTGCGCGGCTCGGCGAGGTGATGGAAGCCTGCGCCCCGCACATCGTCTTTCACGCCGCGGCCTACAAGCACGTGCCGATGATGGAGGCCAACGCGGTGGAGGCCTTCAAGAACAACGTGTTCGGGACGCGCAACGTGGCAGAGAAGGCCGCGGAGCTGGGGGCGGACCGCTTCGTGCTGATCTCCACCGACAAGGCGGTCAACCCGGCCAGCATCATGGGAGGCACCAAGCGCCTCGCCGAGCTGGTGCTGCAGGAGATCCCCTCGCGCACGCGGTTCATCTCGGTGAGGTTCGGCAACGTGCTGGGCAGCGACGGCTCGGTCATCCCGCTCTTCAAGAAACAGATCGCCGAGGGGGGGCCCGTCACGGTCACCCACCCCGAGGTGACGCGCTACTTCATGACCATCAGCGAGGCAGTGCAGCTCGTTCTGCAGGCCGGCAGCATGGGCAGCGGCGGCGAGGTGTTCCTGCTCGACATGGGCCAGCCGATCAAGATCGTGGATCTGGCCCGGAACTTGATCGAGTTGTCTGGTTTCCGCCCCGACGAGGACATCGAGATCGTCTTCACGGGGCTGCGCCCGGGCGAAAAGCTGCATGAAGAGCTGTATCACCTGGGCGAGCAATGGAGCGCGACCGCACACCAGAAGGTCCTGAAGTTCCGCAACGGGGCCCACCAGACCGCCGTCGTCCCCCGGCTGAAGCTGATCGAGCACGGGCTCCTCAACTCGGCTGCCGCCGAGATGGATGGCACGGTCCGGCGCACGCTCATCGACCTTATCCCCGAATTCCAGTCCCCCCGGAAGCCCGACGGGCGCACGCCGCTTCAGACCCCGCTGCCGGCCCGCGCCGCGGCCGTCTAAAGCGACCCCCGCCCGGTTATCAGCCCGCCCGAGTGTTCGCAATCTTTCATTTTTCCTTGACCAACCACGGACATTGCTGTATATGGTCATTTCGTTCCGCACATCCGAACTCTCCACATGCACCCCCGGGGCGGGGAATCGGTTTTCGCCGGAAGCCGGCTGGGCCAGCGGGAGTCTCTACTCAATGAGTCACCAGAGACGTTACACGGCCCGCGGGCCCGGGGTGCTGCTTGTCTTCATGGCCGCGGCCTGGTCATGCGATCTCGCCGCCGCCGCGGGGAGCAAGGTTGAAGGGGTTCCTGTGCCGGCGACGGTTTCCGCCGAGGTGATGGCGGCCGTTGCGGCCGATGACTACGTGATCGGCGTGGAGGACATCCTCGAGATCACCGTCTGGAAGAACCCCGATCTGTCGAGGCAGGTACCGGTCCGCCCCGACGGCAACATCACCCTGCCGCTCATCGACGACGTCGCTGCCGTGGGGCTCAAGCCGGCGCAGCTCAAGGCGATTCTGACCGACAAGTGGAAGTCGTATATCACCTCTCCTGAAGTCTCCGTGATCGTCAAGGAAGTCAACAGCCTCAAGGTCTACATGGTGGGCGAGATCGGCAAGCCGGGAATCCTGCAGCTCAAGAGCCGCACCCGACTGCTCCAGGCGATCTCGCTGGCGGGCGGCTTCACCCAGTTCGCCGATCGCTCGCGCATCGTCGTGCTGCGGACCAACGGCGCCGCCGAAATGAGGATGGAGCTCAACTACAAGCGGATCCTCTCGGGTGAGAATCCCGAGGAAAACATCGTCCTGAAGCCGGGGGACACGGTCATTGTGCCCTAGAGATTCCATGAAGCGCGCTGCGACAGCTCTGCTGGTGGTGGCGTGCGCGGGCGCGCCGGCCGGGGCGGCCTGGGACTTCTTCGGCAGCGCGTCGGCCGCCGGCGGGCGCACCGACAACCCCCGGTTCCAGAGCAGCACCGTGTCGAGCAACGCCCGGCGCAGCGAGCTCGCCGCCTTCGTGCGCCTCAGCGGCGGCCTGCGCCGCGAGTGGGTGGCCAGCCACCTGGAGTTCTTCTACTCGCCCATGGGAACCTTCTACGAGGACAGCGACCTGAATGACCTCACCCACTCGCTGGGCGCCTCGTGGGATCACATGTTCTCGAGACGCACCAGGATCTCGCTCCAAGAGGCCGCGCTGTTCACTTCCGAGCAGATCGTGGACCCCAACTCCAATGTCAACAACAACCAGATCCTGACGGAGCGATCGCGATCCTTCTACAACAACTTCCGCGTGACGCTCAACCATGAGATCGACCCCAAGAATGGACTGACCTTCAACTTCAGGGACACCACGCGCTACTTCAGCGCCGATACGTACGTGGACAACCTGAATCACCAGATTGGGGCAGCCTACCGGCGCAACCTCTCCCAGCGCACCAGCATCAGCGCCGGATACGACGCCAGCTATCTGGAGTTCCGGGACGGCGATCCCAACAGCGATCCCGGCGAGTCGACCGTTCACACCGTGGTTGGCGGATGGAGCTGGTCGGCCGTCCGGGGGTTCGGCACGAACATCGCCGCCGGGTACAGCGTCCTTGATTCCACCGATCCTGGCATCGGATCCCATGGAGCGCTCTACTTCAACACGCAGCTTTCCTATTCCTCACAGCGGGTCTTCTCGGCGGCGGGAGGTTATTCCCGCGGGTTCGACACGGGAGGCGGCGCGTTCGCCAACTCCCTCAGCCAGAACGCCTATGCCAGCGTCCGCGCGGTCTTCACCCAACGCTGGAACAGCGAGCTCTACTTTTCCTACAACATCCACAACCGCGTGGAGAACACGGCGACAGCCGGCACCGAGCGCAACAGCGTGGACACCTTCACGGGCCGCGCGTCGCTCAACTACCAGTTCGCCACCGACTGGTCCGCCGGCTTGTCCTACACCCGGTTCGCGCAGTCGCAGGACGTCGGCACGGCGCCGGCGGCTCCGGACATCCGGACCAACCGCTATTACTTCAGCCTGACCTGGAGCTTCACCTGATGGAACAGATCTTCAACATACAGACCCTGCTGGGGAGCCTGAGGCGACTCTGGTGGCTCCCGATCGTGACCCTGGTCGCTTCCATCGGCATCTCGTGGGAGATCACGCGGAAGATGCCGCGCTTCTATCAGGCCAGCACGCTGGTGCTGGTGGAGCCGCAGAAGATCCCCAGCAACTATGTCAAGCCGATCGTCACCACGCCGATCGAGACCCGTATCCGCACGGTGCAGCAGCAGATCTACAGCCGCAGCCGGATCGAAGCGGTGATCAACGACTACAACCTCTATCCGGAGGTGCGGGACCAGGTCCCGATGGAAGTGCTCGTGGCCCGTGTGACGCGCAGCATCCGGCTGCAGGTGTCGGGCACCAACACCTTCAAGATCTGGTACGAGGACAAGGATCCGAAGACAGCCGCCATCGTCGCCAATGCCATCGCCGAGCTGTACATCAAGGAGAACGTCGATGCCCGCCGCCGGGAGGCGCGTGGGACGACGGGCTTCCTCGGCGTGCAGCTCGAGCAGAGGCGCAAGGATCTGGAGGCCAAGGAGGCCGAGCTCGCCGCATTCAATCGGCTGCACCTCGAAGAGCTGCCGGCCCAGCGCGACGTCAACTTCCGGATGCTGGACGGCCTGCGTGTCCGGCATCAGGTTGTCAGCGACGACATCAGCAAGGAGAAGGACCGGAAGATCGTCCTGGAGGGGGAGCTGGCATCGCTTCCCGAGTCTGGAGGCTCGGCGGGTCCGTCCGGCTTCACGCAGCTGGACACGCTGCGCCAGGAGCTCGTGGAGCTGCGAGGCCGCTTCACAGAGTCGCATCCGGATGTGGGCGCGCTCAAGCGCCAGATCGCGCAGCTCGAGGCCGACCTGGCAGCCAGGCCCGCGCTGGATCCCAATGCCGCCGCCCGCCCCGTGGCCTCGCTCCGCGAGCAGCAGCTCCGGCAGCAGATTGCCGACAGCGAGCTCAAGCTGAAGGACCTGACGCGGGAGACGGAGCGGATCCAGCGCGACATCGTCACCTACGAGCTGCGCGTGTCGAACGCCCCGCGCAACGAGCAGCTGCTGCTGGCCATGAAGCGCGACTACGACATCCTCCAGGGGGCCTATCAGGATCTGCTGCGCAACATGCAGCAGGCCGAGATGGCGGAGACGCTGGAGCAGGAGCTGCAGGGCGAGCAGTTCATCGTGCTGGATCGCGCCGTGCCTCCGGGAGCGCCCTTCAAGCCCCAGCCGACCCAGATCATCATGATCGGCAGCGCCCTCGGGATGGCTCTCGGCGTGCTCCTGGCGCTGCTGATGGACCTGCTGCTGCCACGCTTCCGCACCGAGGACGAACTGGCCGCCGCCTACGCGATTCCCGTCCTGGCCAGCATCCCCCGCATTGCGACAGCGCGCGCGGGGCGCTGGGGATTCCTGCGCCGCAAGGCGGTGGTGGGAACGGGCGTCGCCGGGGGCCTCGCGCTGTTGGCCGCGCTGCTCGTGCTATGGCGAAGGTGACCGACGTGGTGAAGGGGGCGTGGGCGCACCGGGAGATCCTGGTCTCCCTGCTCGACGAGCAGGGGATGGCCGGAGAGCAGTTCCGCAAGCTGCGCGTCAAGCTGCGGGCGCTCAAGACGGCCACGGGCGGCTCGCTCGTCTCCGTGGTGATCACCAGCCCTCTGACGGGGGAAGGCAAGACCGCCTGCGCCGCCAATCTGGCGATCACCCTGTCGCGCGAGAAGGGGAGCCGGGTGCTGCTCATGGATTGTGACGCGCGCAAGCCGCGCATCCACGAGTTTCTCGAGGTCACCCCTGAGCACGGGCTGCTCGATGTGCTCGACGGCCATTGCACCGACGCGGAAGCGACTGTCTCGATGCCCGGTGGGACGCTCGATGTCATCTCCATGGCGAGCGCCTACAACGCCAACGGACATGGCCGGCCCACGGAGCTGCCCCTGGAGCGGCTCAAGAAGCGCATCGCCGAGCTGACCCCGAGCTACGACTTCATCGTGGTGGATGCGCCACCCCTGCTTCCCACGGCCGACGCGGGCGGGCTCGTCAACATCTGTGATGGCGCGCTGCTGGTCGTGCGCGCAGGGACGACGCCGAGGCCGGCCGTCACGCGGGCGCTGGCCTCCATGGACAAGGCCAAGCTGATCGGGTTCCTGCTCAATGGCGTCCCGGAGCGCGGGATGGGACGGTACTACTACAAGTACTACTCCGAAAAGGAGCCGAGTAAGGATTGATCCGTGATGTGGTGCCGGCGCGGACGCCGGCGGAGGAAGGCAACGGGGGTGAATCACCATGAGGAACAGGGAGAGGCATGGACAGAGACGGAGATGAGATCCTGACAAGCCGGGAAGCGCAGCGGCTTCTGAAGATCGGCAGGACGAAGCTGTGGGCCCTGACCAAGAACGGGCATCTTCCCGCTTACCGGATCGGCGACGGCAAGACATCAGCTCTGCGCTACAAGAGGGTCGAGCTGATGAAGTGGCTGGATGAAAACCGCATCGTCCTGAAGCAGGCCTGATGCGCCGGCTGGCGGCCTGGTCTCTGGCCGCCGCCACCGGCCTGGTGATCTGGTCTGCCGTCGTCGAGCCGAGGTTCGTCCGCCTGCGGCGCGTCGAGATCCCGGTGCCGGGTCTGCCTGCGGCGTTCGACGGCTACCGGATACTCCATCTGTCGGATTTCGAGGCGGATGGGATCGGGACGCGCGAGCGTCAGGTGGCGTCGATTTCTGCGAGGGAGCGTCCGGATCTGATCGCCGTCACCGGAGATCTGGTCCGCAAGGCGCTCGGGACGCAGCGCGCGGAGGCCGTCTTCAGGGAGGTGGCGGGGCTTCTGGGCTCGATGCCGGCGCCGGATGGCGTCTGGTTCGTGCAGGGGCACGGCGAGTCCGCCACGCGCAGGCAGGAGGCGGTGCTGCGCGCGGCGCTCGAAGAGGCCGGCGTGAGAGGACTCTGGGATGAAACGCGGAGTGTCGGAAGGCATGGCGCCTCGCTGGCGATGGCAGGTGTGCGGATACATGACTACGGCGCCCGGGCCGACTGGGTCTCCGGGGCGCCCGGATCGTTCACGCAGGGCCCCTGCCGGCGGCCCGGCTATCTCGAGCTGCCCCCCGCGCGCGGCGAGGCGGCCAGGGACTATGAAGTCACGGGTCGGCTGCGATTCACCAGCCCCGAGGACTGGATAGGGATCATGGTGCACAGCAACATGGGAGCCGGACGCGACGAGGCCTACCTGGTGCTGCGGAGGGATCACGTCCCCTTCCTGGGCATGGGGGCCCGCGGCACCGACTATGGCGAGTCCTCGGTGAAGTGGCCCCGCGCCGTCGGTCCGGGCCGGTGGCATGCGTTCCGCGTCCGCGTGGAGACCCATCCCGATGAGGTCCGGGTGCGCGCCCGCAGCTGGCAGGAAGGGGACCGCGAGCCGGCAGGGTGGGACGTCGATTCGATCGATCGCTCCGCAACCCGGATCGCAACGGGCGCTCCGGGCTTCTACGCGGAGGGTCCGGGCGTGAAGCAGCTCGCCGAGGTCGCCGTGAGCGGTTACACGGCCGGCGGCGCCTGGCGGCAGCCTGCCGGCAATGACATCCTGCGCCAGCTGCGTCAGAGCGCGGGCGCCGGCAGCCCGATGATCCTCCTGTCCCACGACCCCGACATCTTCCCCGATGCCGCGGGCCTCGGCATCCAGCTCACGCTGGCCGGCCACACGCAGGGGGGGCAGGTCCGCATCCCGTGGGTGGGGCCCCTCGTGACCGACACGCACCTGGGGCGCCGGTTCGCCGACGGGCTGGTGTCGCTTCCGGGCGGACTGATGTTCGTCACGCGCGGGATCGGCACCACGCGCATCCCGATCCGGTTCCTGTGCCCTCCCGAAGCGGTGCTGCTCACTCTGAGGACCGCCGCATGATGGACCTGCTGTACATCGCGCTGACGGCGGTTGTCGTGGGGCTCTGTCTGAAGGGGCCGCGGTGGGGAGTCCCCGCCGTCGCCGCCATCCTGCCGATGTCGGTGCGCCTGCCGAACCCGCCCATCCCGCTGCTCAACATGCAGAACCTGCTGCTGGTGGCGGCCATGTCTTCGCTGGCTTTCGGCGGGAAGCGCGAGGGACGCACCGGCAGCGTGCGGTTCGTCATCCCGCTGGCTCTTTTCATCCTGGTGATCACGTTGTCGTACATCAACACGCGGCTCACCTTCGTGCCCGTGCGCTACTTCATGCAGTGGAACCCCTACGAGCTGCTGCTGGCGTACAAGACGATACTGTGCTGCGTGCTGCTGTACGTGCTGGGCTGCATCGTTCCGCGCAGTGTCCAGGACGTCAAAGCCGTTGCCACGGGGATCCTGGCCGGCATCATCGCGGAGATCTCCTTTATCTGCATGGAGGTGTTCATGCGGGGGCCGGCGCGGGCGAACGGCCACCTTCAGGAGAGCAATAACGCCGGTGCCTGGTCTTCGTGGGCCCTCATGGTCTGTGTTGCCCTCTTCCTCGTGGTGGGCTGGCGCAACAGGATGGGGAAGATCTGCCTGGCGACGGCGGGAGCCAGCGTCTTTGCGCTGCTCTTCACGATGTCCCGGGGCAACTGGATGGCGGCCGTCGTCGCCGGCGGGGTGCTGACGCTGGTGCGCGATCGGCGGGCGCTCATCCTGCTGGTGCTGGGGCTGTTTGCGGCCCCGTTCTGGGTGCCGCAGAAGGTCCAGAGCCGGATCGATGAGACCTTCGTGAGCGCCGAGGATCAGGCGTGGCGCTTCCGGATCAGGGAGGGGACCAACGCCTCCGAGGGAATCACATCGCTTCAGGAGAAATGGCTCGGCTCATCGGATGGAACGGGACGCCGGCTGGACGGCTCCAGCCAGATCCGGCTGTTCGTCTGGCAGGCCGGCATGCAGATGATCAGGGACTATCCGATGGGCGTGGGGTTCGGCGTCTTTTCGTTCTACCTGGGCCAGTACTCCGACATCGTGAAGTTCAAGGCCGCCCATAACACGTATCTGTTGCTGGCGGCGGAAAACGGCCTGGTCACCCTCCTGCTCTTCCTGTTGCTCCTGGGGTTGCTCTGCTGGGAATCGTGGATGGTCTACTGGACGGTGCGCGATCCGTTCCTCAGCGGGCTGGGCCTGGCGGCGTTCGCCTCCACGATCTCCATGGTCGTTTCGGCCTTCTTCTACAACTTCTGGTTCATGGTCGAAATCAATGGACAGCAGTGGGTCCTGCTGGGGCTGATGACCCAGGTGCGCCGGATCGCGGCCCAGACTCAGGAAGTCCCGGCGGCGGTGGCTGTGCAGGCGCCGGTTTCTTCCGAGCCGGTGCCGCTCTACAAGCTGGTCACATGAGCCGCGCGCCGCTGGTTTCCGTCGTCATCCCGGAGCGCAACGAGGCGCGCCACATCGAGAGCTGCCTGGCCTCGGTGCTCGGACAGGACTATCCGGCCGGCCACATCGAGGTGATCGTCGTGGATGGAATGTCCACCGACGGTACGCGAGAGCTGCTGGCGCGCGCGGCGGCCGCCGAGCCCCGGCTGCACGTGCTGGACAATCCTCGAGGGATCGTCCCCACGGCGATGAACCGCGGCATCGCCGCGGCCCGAGGAGAGATCATAGCCCGGGTGGACGGCCACTGCGTCATCCAGCGCGACTACCTGACGCACGTGGTCGACACGCTCCAGCGCACGCACGCCGACGGCGCGGGAGGGACGATGACCCCCGCGGCCTCGACTCCCTTCCAGGGTGCGGTCGCGCTGGCCACCTCCACGCCGTTCGGCGTGGGCAATTCGGCGTTTCACTACGCCACCAGCGAGCGGGAAAGCGACAGCGTTTATCTGGGGGCCTACCCAGCGGGGACCTTCGCGCGCTTCGGAGGCTACGACGAGGCGCTCGTGCGAAACCAGGACGACGAGCTGAACTACCGGATTCGATCGCGGGGGGGGCGGATCATCCTGAACCCCGCCATCCGATCGACGTACACGCCACGCGCCACGGTGCGCGCCCTGTTCTCGCAGTACTTCCAGTATGGCTGGTGGAAACCGCATGTCTTCGTCCGCGTGCCCCGGATGATCTCATGGCGCCACCTTGCCCCGTCCGCCTTCGTGGTGATCCTGATCGTTCTGGCCGCGGCCGGCTTCATCCAGCCGGCCGCCTGGTGGCTTCTGGCCGGCGCGCTGGCGGCTCATGCGGCGGCCTCGGCGGCGTTCTGCATCGGCAGGCCCAGCCCGGCGCCCGGCGTGGCTCCCTGGAGATGCCTGCTGCGCGTTCCGGCCGCCACGCTGGCGATGCACCTGTCGTACGGCCTCGGGCTGCTTGCCTCCCTGCCGGGCATCATCATGGGCGGCCGGAAGCGCGCCTTGCCGCCCGACCGGCGCGTGTATATTCCTGGCGATCGGTCCGAGTGACCCGGAGGCACACCCCGTGACTGAGTTCGTCCCGTTCTGCCGGCCCGACATCACCCAGGCCGAGATCGATGAAGTGGTGGACACGCTGCGCTCGGGCTGGATCACCACCGGCCCGCGCTCCAAGCGCCTCGAGGAGCGGTTCGCGCAGCGCATCGGTGCCAGCCACGCCGTGGCGGTGTCGTCCTGCACGGCGGGGCTGCACGTCGCCCTCGTGGCGGCCGGCGTGGGACCGGGCGACGAGGTGATCACCACGCCGTACACCTTCACCGCCAGCGCCGCTGCCGTGCTGCATGCCGGCGCGACGCCGGTGCTGGTCGACGTGGAGCCGGACACCGCGAATATCGATCCGGCGGCCATCGAGCGCGCGATCACCCCGCGCACGAAAGCGATCATCCCGGTGCACATCGCGGGGCATCCCGCCGAGATGGATCCGATCGCCGCGCTGGCGGCGCAGCGCCGGCTGACCGTCATCGAGGATGCCGCGCACTCCCTGCCGGCGGCCTACAAGGGGAAGGCGATCGGCACCATCAGCCCCATGACGGTCTTTTCCTTCTACGCCACCAAGAACCTTTCCACGGGCGAGGGAGGGATGACCACCACCAACAGCGACGAGCTGCGCGATCGCCTTTCGGTGTTCGGCTATCACGGCATGAGCCGGGACGGCTGGAAGCGCTACACGTCGAAGGGATCGTGGTACTACGAGATCCTCGAGGACGGCTTCAAGTACAACATGCCCGACGTGCTGGCGGCGCTGGGGCTGGTCCAGCTCGCGCGCCTCGACGAGATGCAGGCCAGGCGGCGCGCCATCGTGAAGGCCTATCAGGAGGCGTTCGCCGATCTGCCCGGCGTCATCAGGCCGCAGGCGCGGCCGCACGTCAGCCACGCGTGGCACCTGTACCAGATCAGGGTGGACAAGCGCGCTCTGCGGATCGACCGCGATCAGTTCATCCAGGAGCTGACGGCGCGCGAGATCGGCGTGTCGGTGCACTTCATTCCGCTGACCCGCCATCCTCTCTACCAGCGCAGGCTCGGCGTGCGCCCGGAGCAGTTCCCTTCCGCCGATGCGATCTTCGAAGCGACCCTGTCGCTGCCGCTGTATTCATCCATGACCAGCGTGCAGGTGACGCGCGTCATCGACGCCGTCCGGGCGGTGGCCCGGGAGCACCGGAGATGACGCAGTCCGGCTGCAGAACGCTGTTCGTGGGGGCCGTCGACGAGGGGCACCGCTGCCTCGAGGCCCTGGTGGCGCGCCGGGAGCGCTTCGTGGGGATCGTGACGCTCAACGATGCCCTGGCTGCCACCACCTCCGGCGCAGTCTCCTTCGAAGCGATCGCGCGCGACGCCGGCTGCCCGCTCCTCAAGGTGGCCGATCTCAACGCGTCGACGAACGTGGCGAAGGTCGCCGAGTTGCGTCCTGACCTGATCCTGGTGATCGGCTGGACGCGGCTGCTGGGTCCGGCCCTGCTGCGGCTGCCCAGGCTGGGAGCGGTGGGGTTCCACGCCAGCCTGCTGCCGCGCTACCGCGGCCGCGCTCCCGTGAACTGGGCGATCATCAACGGCGAGCCGGTGACGGGAAACACCATGTTCTTCCTCGACGAGGGTGTCGATACGGGCGACATCATCGCCCAGCGCCGGATCGCCATCGCTGAAGACGACACCTGCGCCACCCTGTACCGGAAGGTGGCCGGCGCCGCCATCGAGATGCTCGAGGAGCAGCTTCCGGCTCTCAAGAGCGGCACCGCGCCGCGCCGGGCGCAGGATCACGAGCGCGCCACGGTGATGCCGCGGCGGCGTCCGGAGGACGGCCTGATGGACTGGCGCCGCACGGCCCGCCAGCTCTACAACTGGGTGCGCGCGCTGACCCATCCCTATCCGGGCGCCTTCTCGACGCTCGGAGGGCGCCGGCTCTTCATCTGGGAGGCCCGCGAGGCGGGGCCCGATCCACATGGCGGCACGCCGGGAGCGATCCGTGGCACCGAGAGCAGTGACCTGCTCGTCTCGTCGGCTTCGGGGCTGCTGGCCCTGCGCAGCGTGCAATGGGAAGGGTGTCCCGAGATGCCCGGAGCCTCGCTGCGCGAGCATGTCGGGGCCAGCTTCGCCTCCGCCGGAGCGGGCGCATGAGGATCCTGGTGGTGTCGGCGCATCCGGATGATGAAGTGCTGGGCCCGGGAGGCTCGATCGTGGCGCACGCGCGCGCGGGACACGACGTCACGATCATGCTCGCCTGCTGCGGCACCAATCTGCGCTACGGCCGCGAGGAAGCGGATCGTCTCGCCAGGACTTCCGAGCAGGTGGCCGCGACCCTGGGCGCGCGCAAGGTGGTGTTCGGGGATCTTCCTGACCAGGCTCTCGACACAATGACGCTCACGGAGGTGGCGCGCCGGATGGAAAAGACGATCGAGAGCGTCGATCCGCAGATGATCTACACGCACTACTGGGGCGACATCAACCGCGATCACCGCATCCTCTGCGAAGCCGTGATGGTGGCGGCCCGCCCGTTCGCCGCGCCGGGGGTGGCGCAGATCCACTGCTTCGAGACACCATCGTCGACGGAGTGGGGGCCTCCCGGCGGTCTGCCGCAGTTCGCCCCGCAGAGGTTCGTGGACATTTCGGCGACCCTGGAGCGCAAGCTGGCCGCGTTCGCCCTGTACACCTCCGAGGTGAGGCCCTGGCCGCATCCGCGATCGCCACAGGCGCTGGAGGCGCGCGCGCGAACCTGGGGAAGCGTGATCGGGCGCGATGCGGCCGAGGCGTTCATGGTCGCCCGCGACGTATGCTCCGGCGACTGATCGACATCGTCGTCGCATCCCTCCTGCTGCTGCTGCTGTCGCCTCTGCTGCTCCTCGTGGCGCTGGCGATCCGGATCGACTCGCGCGGCGCGGCGCTCTTTGCCCAGACGCGCGTGGGCAAAGACGGCGTGGTGTTCACCATGTACAAGTTCCGCACGATGCGGGCCGATACCGGCGCGCGCCCGGTCACGATGGGGGGGCGCCGGGATCCTCGTGTCACGCGGATCGGCGAGCTCCTCAGGGCGAGCAAGATCGACGAGCTGCCGCAGCTTCTCAATGTCCTCAAGGGGGACATGACGCTGGTGGGTCCCCGTGCCGAGACGCCCAATTTCGTGGCGCACTACACCCCGCGGCAGCGCGAGGTGCTCTCGGTGCTTCCAGGACTGACCGGCCCGGGCCAGATCCGCTACACCACGCAGCAGGCCGATGCGCTGGAGGGGGCCGCGGATCCCAACCGTCTCTACATCGAGACGATCATGCCCCAGAAGCTGGAGTGGGATCTCGATTACATCCGCAAGCGATCGGCCTGGGGTGATGTCGTGGTGCTGGGACGGACTCTGGTGGTCATCCTGACGCTGGGAAGGCGCGGATAGCGCGATGACCGCAGCGCCCCTGCCCGTCATGATCGCGATCGGCCAGCTGGGCCGGGGCGGTGCGGAGCGGCAGATCCACGAGCTGGTCAGTCGCCTCGATCGCTCCCGCTTCAGGATCACGGTGGTCACGTTCGAGCCGGGGGGCCACTACCAGCCCCTGCTGGAAGCGGCCGGGGCGGAGGTGATCGTGCTGGACAAGCGCGGGGCCGGGGAGCTCACGGTTGTCCCGCGCATGGCCGGACTGATGCGCCGCCGCGGGATCCGTGCAGCGCACGCGTTCCTCTTCCCGGCGAGCTGGCGCGCGGTGGCGGCGGCGCGCCTGGCGGGAGTGCGCGGGGTGGCCTGCGCTGTGCGCAGCACCGGAGTCTGGATGAACCGGCGGCACCGGATGATGGACAAGGCGGCGCTGCGGCGCGCCCGTGTCGTTGTGGCCAACGCGCCGGCCGTGAAGCGTGACATCCTCGAGCGGACGGGGATGCCATCCGATCGAGTCCGCGTGATCTTCAACGGCGTGGACGCCGAGGTCTTCCATCCCGGAGCCTCGCCGCTGCGGCCGGAATGGCTGGCGGGGGAGGCCGGACCGCCGGTGAATCTGGTCGGCTTCGTGGGGAGCCTGCGCGCGGCCAAGGATCCCGACCTGTTCGTGCGGATCGCCGCCACCGTCTCGCGGCGGATTCCGACGGCGCGCTTCGTCATCACGGGCGGCGGCCCGCTGCGCGCGGAGCTGGAGCAGCGCGCCGCGTCGCTGGGGCTGGCCAACGGGCGCCTGCGCTTCATGGGCGAGCGCGGCGACATCCCCGACGTGCTCCGGGCGCTGGATCTGCTGGTGGTCTCCAGCGTTCGAGAAGGGTGCTGCAATGTGATTCTGGAAGCGATGTCCAGCGGCATTCCTGTGGTCGCGACCCGCGTTGGCGGGAATCCAGATCTCGTGGAGGAAGGCCGCAGCGGCTGGCTCTTCCCCTACGGCGACGAGGCGGCCGGCGCGGAGCGCGTGGCGGGTCTGCTCGCCGATCCCGAAGAGGCCCGTCGCATGGGCCGGCAGGCGCTGGAGCAGGCCGGACGGTACTCCACGACGACGATGGTCTCGCAGACGTGCGCTCTCTACGAGGAGCTTGCCGAGTGATCCGTATCGCCTTCATCATTGGATCATTCCGGCGCGGCGGCGCCGAGCGCGACCTGCTCGAGCTGCTGCGCCGCCTGGACAGGCGCCGCTACGACATGCGCGTCTTCTGTGCTCACGAGGAAGGAGACATGCTGGAGGCCTACCGGGCCACGCAGGTTCCGACGCTTCCTCTGGGGATCGGCAGCATCGCATCAGCCGCCGGATTGCGCGCCGTGCGCCGCCTGCGCCGCTACATGCGGCAGGAGAGGATCCGGATCCTGCAGGGGTTCGGAGTCTACGGGTCGTTCTACGCCGCCGCGGCGGGCAGCGGCACGCCGGGGCTCAAGGTAATCGCCTACGAGTTCACCGCGATCGAGCCGGACTCGCTCAAGGCGCGGCTCTTCCAGCCCTGGTACTACAAGAGGTCCGACGCCATCGTCGGCAACTCCGAGGCGGTGCTCGAGGCGGTGCGCCGCAGGCGCGGTGTCAGGGCCGGGCGGCTCCGCCTTATCCGCAATGGCGTCGACGTCAGCAGGTACGCCGGCGTGGAGACTTCGGGGAACAATGGTCAGCCCGCGGCGCTGCAGGGGATCCCTGCGGGCAGCCTGGTGGTGGGGGCCGTGGGCCGTCTGCATCCCATCAAGGGCCACCGCTACCTGGTGGAGGCGTGGCCGCGCGTGCGGCAGCGCTTTCCGGAGGCGCGCCTGCTGCTGGTGGGCCCGGCGCATCCCCACCAGGAGCAGGAGATCCGCGAGGTCGCGGCTCGCACGGGAGTGGCCGATCGGCTGGTGCTGGCCGGTCTGCGCGATGATGTCCCGCGCTTGCTTCCGATGATGGATGTCGTGGCGCTGCCGTCGATCACCGAGGGGTTCTCCAACGTGATCATCGAGGCAGGCGCCGCGGGCCGGCCCGTCGTGGCGACGCGCGTGGGGGGCAATCCCGAGGCGATCGTGGAAGGTGAGACGGGACTGCTCGTGCCTGCCCGCGACCCGGCCGCGCTGGGCGACGCCATCGTCTCGCTGCTCGCCGATCCGTCGCGGCGGCGGCAGATGGGTGAGGCCGCGCGGCGGCGCGTCCACGCTCATTACACAGTCGAGCGGATGGTGGAGAGCTGGGATCAGCTCTACCGCGACCTGGTGTCCTGAATCAGAAGTCCCGTGATATACGGGATCGCAGCGCCGATCCGACACTCACGGTCGTCAGCATTTCGCCGTCGATCACGACGAACACGACACTGCCGCCCGCGCGCGACAATCAATCTCGAGACTTTATGCTGTATTCGAATCCTTGACTTGATCCGATAGTGATGTATATTGCGTCACGCTCGCGCGATTGGTGACACGCAACGCGCGTATCGGGTAAGGACGAGCGGGCTTCATGATGAAGCCAATGCAAAGCGCTCCACCCCCGCCGGGGCGCTTCAGCTCGACCTGAGGTTCGAAAGGTGACGGTGTTCTCCCCGCGTCCCGTCTCCTGTTCCTCCTGGGCCTGACACACGAGTCCCACTGCGCGTCGTCAGACCCCGCAGGAAAAGTCCTGGACAATTTCTCATCGAGGAGTCTGCACCTATGGATCTCCCGGGGCGGGAGCGCATTCTCATACCATTCTTTCTCGCGGTGTCGCTTGCCGCAGGCGGCGTCGCGTTCGGGCAGACGCCCACCCTGCTGACGGTCGAGGGGATCGCCAACAACCGGCACGTTCTGAGCCACACCCCCGAGTTCTGCTGGACCTTCGTCGGCAACCAGACCAACTGGCAGATCCAGGTCGATGACGATCCCAATTTCACTCTGAACCTGCAGCACACTCCTCCGCAGGTCTGGTTCTGGGACAGCGGCCAGCAGGACAAGGCCGCCAACAACGACGACCGGTGCGCCACGCTGCGCTCCATCAATCTTCCCGGCTTCACTCCGATCAGCGTGGATCGGCGCGCCGGCGGGATCTACTGGCGCCTGCGCCTCAAGGTCGGGTCGTCGTGGGGGCCCTGGGTGACGAGCGGCCTGCGCATGAACCAGTACCCGATGCCGGCCGAAAACGTCTCGGTCCAGGGGGACCCGGCTCCTTCGAACGATCCCGTCCTGACCGTGCCGGCCAGGATCACGGGGCGCACGCTGTATGTCTCACCGACGGGCAACGACAACAACCCGGGCACCCAGGCGCAGCCCTGGAAGACGATTGGCTTTGCAGCCCGCCAACTCGACAAGGGGGACACGCTCCTGGTGCGCGGGGGCAACTACGACGAGAACACGTTGATCTCGGGAGCCAACGGCTACAGGTCAGGCCAGCTCAACAATCCGATCACGGTCAGGGCTTTCACGGGCGAGACGCCAGTCCTGAGGGCCGTTGCCTCGGGCAGCCGCACCGCTCTCATGATTGAAGGACCAGGCGGCAACGTCACCGACTGGGTCTTCGACGGGCTGAGATTCGGCGGCGCCTCCACGACGATCGGGATGATGATCTCGGGAGCGAAGAACATCACCGTCAAGAGCTGCAGCTTTCACAGCACCATGACCACCAGCGCCATCGGCATCCTGGTGGCGAACAGCAGCGAGGATGTGCGGATCACCAACTGCTTGATCGACAAGCCGCTGTTCGATCAGATCGAGATCGGCGCGGCGCGCCACGTCGAGATCCGCAACAACGAGTTCACCAACTTCAACAGCCGGCACGGGATCCATGCGCACGGGGGCAGCGCCAACAACATGGTGATCGCCGACAACTACTTCCATGACGGCCATCCCTTCGAGGGCGCCATCTTCCTCTACCTGGGGACGCAGGGCTCGCGCGTGGTGAACAACGTGTTCGCCAATATCCTCCGTGCCGACCCGGGCAACCCCTCCAACACGGGCCTGGGAAACGCTCTGCTCGTGGTGCGCAGCGGCGAGATCACGGTGGAGAACAACGTCTTCTACAACACCGAGCATGCGGCGATCCAGCTCAATGAGTTCTCCAACTTCGGCATCTACCGCAACAACATCTTCATGGACTGCGAGACGGGGATCCGGTTCCGCGGGGGAGTCGCTTCGTTCTCGTCGACCGCCGGCGCCGTGATGGACTACAACATCTTCTACAACAACACCACCGATGTCTCGATCCCGACCGGCGAGCCGCTGGATCACCCCGCCACGGGCAACTGCATGGGCGGGTCGGGGTGCGATCCGCGGTTCGTCAACGCCGCGGCGGGCAACTTCCAGCTCAATGCCAACAGCCCGGCGATTGACGCCGGCGATCCACTCAGCCCGGTGCCAGTGGGGGGCGGCTCGCGCGCCGACATCGGGCGTTTCGAGCGCGGCGCGGCCACCCCTCCCTATCAGTTCGAGCCGCAGCTCTCGGTGAGCGACTCGACCCCGCGGTTCACCTGGGATCTCGTGGACGTGGACAACAAGCTGGAGCAGCTCTTCGACGATCTGCCTCCGGGCGACGTCGATTTCCAGACCCGCTACCAGGTGCAGGTCGACTCCGCTCCCAGCTTCGATTCGCTCAGCCCGGGACGGCCGCTGCTGGACTCCGGCATCGTCAGCTCGCTTTCGGAAGACTACACGATCCCCAACGGCAGCCCGCTCACGTCGGGCACCTATTACATGCGCGTGCGCCAGTGGGACGACCAGGACAGCGTCAACAAGGGCGCCTGGTCGGACCACAATTTCGCCTTCCGCCTGGTGGCGGGGCCGGCGCCTCCCTACCTGACAGGCCTGATCCCCGCGGCGGGCGCGACCAACGTCGTCGAGTCGACTCTGGTGGTGGCGCAGCTCAGGGACGACGACGTCGGCGTCGACCCCGCGTCCATCCACATGTACGTCAACGGCGTGGAGGTGACGCCAGTGCGCACCGGAACGCCAAGCAACTTCACGCTCACCTACACACCGCTGGTGCCCTTTGTGCTGGAGTCCACGGTCACCGTCCGGATCACCGCGGAAGATGAGAACGCCACGCCTCCGGGCCTGGACTCCACCTGGACCTTCAGGATCCGGGACATCACGCCGCCGGCGCCGCCTTCCAATGTGAGGATCACCCCTTGACGCTCCTGCCCCGCCAGGAAGGCGTCGCCGCCTCGGGCGGCGGGCTGGCGCTCCTGCTGTGCGCCGTCGCGGCGGGGGTGGCGCTCCAGTGCGCCCACCTTGCGGGCAACGCCGTGGCGACGCCCCAGTCGGACACCCTGATGGCCGATCGCACGCGGGCTTCCTGGCCTGCGCGCCGGCAGCTGTCCGATGTTGTCCAGGCTGCCCGGCCGCCGGCAGAGACAGCGCGCCGCGCGTCGGGTGAGAGCGCCGCGCGGGAGATGCCGGCCGCGGATCGCCGCCCCGGGCGATCCCACGAGCGTTCCTCCGGCACATCCCACGCCACGCGGCCTGGCGGCGCGACGGCATCCGCGACCCAAGCACCGGCCTCGACGAAGGGAATCGATCCGCGCCAGGCCCGTTCTGCACGGGCGATGGCTCCAGCGCCTCCGGAGATCGAAGCCCGGCGTGGCGCCGTGACGGCCATGGGTGCGCCGATGGCCCCGGGAGGACCGTTTCCGTCGTCCGAAGACGTCCGGGACGTCCGGAGGACACGGAGCGATGGAAGCGGCGGCGGGCCGGAGCCGGACTTTCCTGATTTCCAGGACGATACGACAGCCGACCCGGACAGCGGAGGCACGCAGGTAGTCGTTCTGGGACCTGCACGCGCGAGCCAGGGGGACCAGATTACGTTCCACGTGAACCTCGAGGGCGCCGCAGGCGTCTCGCACGCCCCGCTGAGGGTGGATTTCGACCCCGCGGTGCTGCGCTTCGACGGGGCCCAGGAAGGCACGTTTTTTGCTGTTGCGGATGGCGGAGCGGCCACACAGTTCCTTGCGGCGCCGAGTGGCACGGGGGGGCGGATCCAGATCGCCCTGTCGCGGATGCCGCCAGCCCGTGGAGTGAGCGGCGGCGGAGCGCTCTGCGCGCTGACCTTCACTGCCATCGGGGCGGGCGCAAGCCCGATCATCGTTTCAGGGGGACGGCTCATGGACTCATCAGGACGGGCTGTGAGTTTCCGGAGGAACGATGCCTACATCTCCATCGAGTAGGAGGCTCCTGGCCCTTGGTGCCGCCCTGCTGTGCGCGCTCGCGTCGCACCCCGCACACGCCGCGACCAACGGAGTGCTGACGGTGTACTGGGACGCCAACAACGAACCCGATCTCGCCGGCTACCGTGCGTACATGGCCACCAGCGCAGGCGTCTTCGCGCTGCCGCCCGCGCAGGCGCGGCTCCAGTCCGTCACGCACGACGTGCAGCCCGGCACGCTGCAGTCCACCTTCGGGTCGCTCGACACCTCATTTACATACTGGTTCGGCGTGACCGCATTCGACACCAGCGGGAACGAGAGCGGCTTTTCGAACGTGATCTCGGCGACACCCGCCGTGACCCCGACGTTCACGTCTCTGACGCCCACCTCCGGCGCCCAGGGAGACACGGGGCTGGTCGTCACGCTGAACGGCTCCAATTTCCAGAACGGCGGCACGGTCAGCTTCGGGCCTGGGATCACCGTGACGAACCTGAACACCACGGGCGTGCCGCTGCGGCTGATCGCCACGCTGAGCATCGCCTCGCTGGCCGAGGTCGACACGCGCGACGTCACGGTGACGAACCCGGGAGGCGGCAGCTCTACGCGCATCAACGCCTTCCTGGTGAACCTCGACCTGGCCCGCGCCGACATCAACTCGAGCAGCCGCATTGACGGAGGCGACCTGGTCAGGCTGGCCACTTCCTTTGCAGCAACGTCAGGCGGTCCGGGTTATTCCACGCAGGTGGATCTCAACGTGGATGGCGTTGTCGACGGCACCGATCTTTCCTATCTGATCACATTCTTCGGATTCGTGGGGCCCTTCTGATGACAACGAATGATCGCCGCGCATCAGCGCGTGGGAAAGCACCTCGATTGATCGCCATCCTGCTGCTGGCCGTTGCAGGGTGCGGCGGGGGAGGGGACGAAAGCAGCGACGACCCGGTCGCGGCCGGGTTGAGCACCAACTTCATCGCCGACTCGTCGCCCATCTGTCCGGGCTCTCCCGACACGCTCGGACTCACCAAGATCAGCGCGGTCGGCAGGACCGCGATCATCGGTGTGACCGTGACCGACTGCAATGCATCTCTGGGGATCTACGGAGTGGTGCTGGACATCGACTTCGATCCCGCGATCATGCAGTGCGAGAGCGCCAACCCGTGCGCAGGCGGGACGTTGCTGTCCTCGCCGCTGCTGACCTCCGCGCCGCAGTGCACCTGCAACAACAACACGGGCGAGCTGATCGCCGCCTTCAGCAAGCGGGCGCCCGGCACCAACGACACGATCACGGGCACAGCGGAGGTCATCATGAGCTTCACGATGAGGGCGAGGCGGGCGGGCATCGGGCGGGTGGACCTGACGGCCACAGGCAGTCTCAACGGCTCGGCGCTCGCGACCCTGTCGGGAGGCTCCGCCGTGGCGATCGGATCGATGACCTACGTCAGCGGAACGATACTCGCCCAGTAGCGCCCGGCCGGTCAGGCCGGCCGCACCGCCTTGAGGATCGGGAAGTCCGGCAGGGCCAGCTCGCGGGTCTCCTCGGGAGCCAGAAAGCTGGAGGCCCTGAGCTGCTCGACCCGGAAGCCCGACTCGGTCAGCCTCTCCACAAAATCCTCCCCGTAGCGCCGGAAGTGGTCGTGCTCCTTCGGCTCCGGCCGGCCGTACTCGATTGTGGCCGGCAGCCCGGCGACCATCGGGACCTGCAGGATCCCCCAGGCCCCGGGCTTGAGCAGCCCCCGCAGCTCCCTGAGGCCGAGCCGGTCATCCGGAAGGTGCTCGAGCACATGGCTGCACAGGATCAGGTCGGCGCACGCCGGCTTCAGCCCGGGCTTCATGAGATCGGTGTGGACCGCGGCCAGCGGCGAGTTGAGATCGACCGTGACGTAGGTCCCGGCGAACCGCGCCGAAAGGAACGCCCGCATCGAGGGCTCGGGCGCGAACTCCATGAGCACGGCGGTGCGCTCCGCGAACTCGGGCCGCGACGTCAGGTACGCAGCAAACAATCTGTAGCGCGGCGAGGAGCGGCAGCGAGGACAGCGCTGACCGTACTTGAGCCTGGCGCCATCGGGGTAGGCCTCGAACCGGGCGCCGCGCCAGCCGCACAGATTGCATCGCGCGCCGCGCGCTCCCACGAGCGTCCGCGCCCGCCCAGCCAGATTGTGCGCCAGACACCGGGCCAGCAACAGACCCGCTCCCGGCCGAAGCCTCAAGTAACGGATCGCCTTGCCGAGATCGGACTGCACTCCCTTCACCAGGCCACCCTCCGGATCGCGCAGGCCATTGTTCACATCATCGGGATGCGATCAACCAGAGTCGACCCCGGAGTCCGGTGTATTCTCCCGCCGTGCGAATCTGCTATCTGGGCGATGCCAATGTCCAGGTGAGGCGCATCTCCGAGCACTTCGCCTCCCGCGGACACGAAGTCCATCTGGTGACGGCGCGCCCCGCGCCGATCGCAGGGGTGACTGTTCATCACTTCTCGGGGGGATCCCTGGCGCGCCGCGCGGCGTTCGTGCTCGGCATCCCACAGGCGCGACGGCATGTGGCGGGCATCAGGCCCGACGTGATCCATGTGTTCTATGCCACGAGCTACGGACTGGTCTCCAGCTTCATCGCGGGCCCTCCGGTGGTGCTGTCGCCGATGGGGACCGATGTCCTCATCTCCTCGAAGGAATCCCGGACCGCCAGATTCATGGTACGCCGCGCCATCGCGCGCGCCGACCTGATTCTGTCGGTCGCCGGTCATATCAGCAGGAGAGTCATCGAGCTGGGAGCGGACCCCGCCCGGGTGGAGACCTTCCCGCGCGGAGTGGATCTGGGCCGGTTTACCTACCGCCCGCGCCCGCCGGGGGGGCAGGCGGTGATTCTCAGCAACAGGAGGCTCGAGCCGGTCTACAATATCGACCAGCTCATCCGGGCGGCCCCGCTGGTCCTGCGCAGCCACCCCGAGGCGCGGTTCGTGATCTACGGGGAGGGGTTTCTGAGGCAGGAGCTTGAGACGCTGGCCGCCGCCTGCGGAGTGGCCGGCAGCGTCGACTTCCGCGGCGCCATCGACCATGACCAGGTCCCTCCGGCCCTCAGCGGCGGAGATATCTATGTTTCCTGCTCGCGATCGGACGGGACGTCGGCTTGCCTGCTGGAGGCGATGGCGACCGGCCTCTACCCGATCGTGAGCGACATCGAGGCCAACAGGGACTGGATTCAGAACAACGGCAACGGTGCGCTGGTGCCCCTGGACGACCCTGAAGCCCTGTCGAAGGCGCTCCTCGAGGCGCTGGATTCGCCGGACGGACGGCGCAGAGCGGCGGAACGCAACAGAGTGATCGTGGAGCGCAGGGCCTCGTGGGAAGTGAATATGAACCGAATAGAGCGGGCCTATGGCAATCTCGTGGAGTCTGTTTAGAGCTGTTCGGATCCGTTCAATCTACCAGGCACCGTTTTTCCCGAGAGCCGGGGCAACTGCTGAAATGCGCACAACATAGATCGACAAAGGTCTTGACGGGTGAATGACGTTTCAGTATAAAGAGTGAGCTAAAACCTGGCCCACAGGAAGCCACCTGGAAGTGAGCGGGATCCCTGCCCGAGCTCACTCAGGTTTCATGCGCAGCCCCGCTGCTGGTGCGGGACCCGCACGGAGTGAAGTCATCGAACCGGGGGCAGATGCTCTGCCCTCTGACACTTGTCATCCCGCCGGTCTCCCGGCACTCAGGAGCAAGGGGCCCCAATGAACTGCAAGCAGATCGCCGCATGCGCTTCGAGTCTGATTATCCTGGCCGGGGTCGGTCCCGCAGTGGCGCAGACCGGTGGAACCTGCCTCGTGCTGCCAACGCCTGTCTGCAGCCTGACCAGCGACGACACCTCGAGTCAGCTCCAGATCGGCGGATCCGGATCCAAGAGCAACTGGAACAACACGCCCGCCGCATGCGACAACGGCGTGCAGGTCCAGGCGCGTTTCCAGTTTGCCTTCAGCCGCTCGCTGTCGCGGTTGACGCTGCGCATCACCAACCAGGAAGTCGCCCCCAACACGGCAAAGATCACAGGCTTCGGCTTCAACGTCGCCCCCGGGGTGACGGGCGTCAGCCTGGTGGCCGTTGACGGCAACCCCGAGACATGGACCCTGGCGTACGACAACGACCGGCTCGATGGCGTCGTCGATTCTCCTCCGGCTTCCGGTCAGACGTTCATCAGGGCGGATGGGTTCGGCAGGGTTGGAGTCTTTGGCGGCAACAACGGCTTCGCGTCGCGCTACTTCCAGGGCAATGCAGCCGGAGGGATCGGTCCGGGCCAGTCGGCTCTGTTCACATTCAGCGTGACCGGCGACCTGCCCAACATCACCGCCTGCTCTTTTACCTCCGTGGGAACGATCATCCCGCCGGGTGACAAGACCACGACCGCCGTGGCCCGCTTCCAGGCCTGCGGCGCGCCCCCGGCCAAGCCGGCCGTGAGCCATGCGTGGGCCGGTCCCTGCTTCCCGATCGATCTGCTCGTTGACCTGCTCTCGTTCGAGGTCGAAGCGGACGACAGCCGCGCGCTGCTGCGGTGGGAAACAGCCTCGGAGCCCGACAACGCCGGCTTCGCGATCCTGCGTGAGAACGTGCGCACGGGTGAGTTCGAGCGGATCGGCGAGACGCTCATCGCTCCGCGAGGCACGGCCACCTCGGGCGCAACCTACACCTTCGAGGACGACAGCGCGGTCAATGGCGTCCGCTCCCGGTATCGCCTGGAGACGTGGGACGTGGATGGCTTCAACAAGCTCTACGACCCGGTGGATGCGATCGCGAATCCGCGCCGCCCGCCGATCCACCTGGTGGGCCCGGTCTACGACGGCGCGATGCGCCGCGGCGCACCGATGCGCGTGAGCTGGGAGCCGCTGGGCGGCGTGAACGGCAAGGTCGCGGTGGAGTTCTCGGGTGACCCAACCTTCCCGCAGGGGGCGGTGGTGGCGGTGGCGGGCAGCATGTCCAAGCGCCGCCTGACGCTGACCAACGACCAGTCGCGCCGCGTGGCGGAGATGGCGTCCGTGGGCGAGGGTGGCGTCTACTGGAGAGTCAGTGGCAGCAACCGCCAGGGCAAGGTGGTCCGGAGCCAGACCTTCTTCGCCAACGTCATTGATTGACCGGGATTGACCTGTCCGGCACGGTGGTCGGCCACGAGCAGGCGCAGGCGGGACTAATGGACGGTTCGGCGCCGGCGCTGCCGAAGGCTCGCAAGGATCTCGTACTGCAAGAGGTAGGCAGCGAGGCCTTCCTGTACGACAAGGAAGGGGAATTGGTGCACATCCTGAACGTCACGGCCCTCGAGATTTGGAGGGCATGCGACGGCAGGCGTGATATCGCGGCACTGGAAGCGCGGATCAGGGAGCGCTTCGGGGAGCTCGATGGTCACGATGTCAGGGCGGATATCGGTCTTCTGCTGGCGGAATTCAGGAAGCGGGGACTGCTGGAATAAACCATCTGGCAATGGTAGCAGGAGAGTGAGCATGGCTGGTCACGACAAGAAGAGAAGCCCCGTGCCCTACGTCAAGCCCTCGTTCGAGACGCTCAGCGAGCAGGAGATCCTGGAGCATCTCGGGCCGGCACAGGCGTACACGGGAAATCTCCCGTTCACGTTCTAATACCGGGCAAAGATCACATCTGAGGGAATGGGGCAAGGGCGGCGCACAGGCCGTCCGTCGCTTCATTCCCTTTTGGTTTTCATGGGGTCGGGCGCGATAAAGGCCCGACGTGCGGAATGAATGGAGCTAGCGTCACGATGAGACAGACGCGATCCGCCGCCGGGTCTGAGGCCCACTCCGCCCAGGATCGATACGACATGCTCGGCGTGGGATTCACGCTGCGCACCGACAGCACGCGCGTCAGGGATTTCTTCCGTGCGGCCTATGCCCGCTTCCGCTCCGACGCGGATCCTGAGGCGGACGATCTGATCGTGGAAGCTCTCCTGGGATCCGGAGACAGGCCGGCGACACTGAGCGACGGCACCAGCCGGATCGAGATGTCGGGGCCTTCCATGCATGAAAACAGGGCATTCCTCTACATTCTGAATTCCCTCATGGGCAGGCTGGGCGACTACTTCATCGTGCACGGGGCCGCCGTGGAGGTGAACGGCAGTGGGATCATTCTGGCGGGTCCACCGACGGCAGGAAAATCGACTCTCGTCACCGAGCTGGCGCGCAAGGGGGCCACATTCCTGAGCGACGATGTCGCCCCGATCCACCGGGCCACCGGCCGGCTGCATCCCTTTCCCAGAGCGATCGGCATCCGCAAGGGAGGCGAGCAGGAGGCCGGGTTCGATCCGCGCCGTGCGCCTGCAGGAGCCGTCATGGAACTGCCCTTCAAGTGGCTGGTCGATCCCGCGGCGCTGGGGTTGCGTGTCGCCGGGGGCTCGGGCGAGGGAGTTCCCATCTCGGACATCATCGTGATGGATCCTTTCGGGCACGACCGGTCGGAGCACCCGGTCAACGGATTCAGGCACCTCGACGTGGCGCTGGCCGATGAAGACGGGTCGGTGATCGCGGAGCTTCAGAGCCTGCCGGGCGTCAGGAGCGTGGAGGTCCACCGGCGCGATCCCTACCCGGTCTATCAGGTGACCGTCCGGAGGAATGAGCCGATCATGCGCGTTCTGAGCGACCTGTGCCGCCGCCGCCGCGACGTCGTGCTCTACGTCGACGAGGCCCGCGAGGCGCCGAAGCGCAGGCCGGTCGAGCCGGACCTCCGGCCGATGGTTGCCTCAGCCGCTCTCATGGAACTGACCAGGGATCTGCTCAACCGATCCGACTCGGGAGCTCTCGTGGCCGCCACCGGCGGACTGCCGGGGCTCCTGACACAGCTTGCCCGGACCGTCGCGGGCGCCCGCACCTGGCGTCTGCGTCCGGGTTCAATCGCACGAACCGCCGACGCAGTTCTGGCTGCCTCTGCAGCCAGGGCCGGCGCCTGAGACAAAAAGGGGTCAACACATGCATCCAATCAGCCGGAGAGGCATCACCTCGACCTTCATCGTGGCTGTCATCGCTGCCTGCATCTTCCCCGCGTCCGCATCGGCGACGCAGCTGAAGTCCAGGGAGCTGGCGGGCGGAGCTCTCGTGGTCGAGCTCGCAAGCGATAAACCCAGTGTTCAGTCCGCGCAGAACGTTCCCGGTGATTTCGTCCGGGTCGGGATGACAGGTCTTCCTGCGCTGCGCGAAGCCGGCAGGCCCGAGCTGCCCTACAGGACCTTCCTCGTGGCGATCCCGGAGGGAAGCCGCGCGGTCCTGAGGACCCGGGCGTTTGGATCAACCGTGATTGGCACCGCCCGTGTCGCGCCCGTGATGCTCGTGGCGGCGCCGGGCTTCGATGGCGCTGCGCCCGAGATCGAGTTACGGGCAGACCTCGAGGACCTGCTGGATCCGGCCGTCTACGAGGGCGCCTCCCGCTATCCACGCGTGCTCGCCGAGATCGCCGCTACCGGCCTGCTGAGGGACCAGCCTGTCGCCGAGGTGCGGATCTATCCTGTCCAGTACGATCCCTCGAACCTCCGCATCGTGCATCACGCGCGAATCGAAGTGCACGTGAGCTTCGTTCGCGATGAGGCATCCAGGACTACTGCGCCGTTGCGCCTCGATCCCACCGGCAAGGGCGCGCCGAAGCACCTCCAGGATTTCGGGGCGTCGCTGAGCTCGGCGGTGATCAACCCGGGCATGATGCAGCGGGATCGCGCCGCGCGCCACGCCCGCCAGGCAGTTTCCGAGCCCGCGCTGGCGAGCAGCCCTGCTGCATTTGACGCCGCCCTGGCCGGCGAGGCGATCGCCCTGGGCGGCAGTCCGGGCAGCGTCAAGATCTCCGTGACGACCGACGGGCTCTTTCAGATCAGTCCTGCCGATCTGACTGCCGCCGGCGTGATCGTCTCGACCATCAACCCGCAGACCTTCCACATGACATCAGGGGGCAGCGACATCCCGGTGATCGTGGAGGGAGAAGGCGACGGAGTCTTCAGCGGCGCCGATCGCGTCATCTTCCATGGCACGGGGATCAAGGGAAACCGCTACACCGTGACCAATGTCTACTGGCTCTCGTACGGCGGGACCGCCGGCCCGCGCATGACGACCGACTCGGGCGCTTTCACGGGGGCCGGGACCACGCTGACGTCGTTCCTGACGACGGCCCACGCCGAGCTGAATCTGAATTACACGCTGCGGAACCGCGTGGGAGTGGTTGAGCACTGGTACTGGGGACTGCACTTCACGAGCGCGCCCGCCAACTACACCATCAACACGCCGCGCGTCGCCGCTGCGGCACACACGCTCGCCGTGCGGGCCAGCATGCTGGGACTGACCAGCGCCGACCACACACCGACGTTGAAACTCAACACCACGCAGATCGCCCTGGACACGTTCAGCGGACAGGTCACCTTCGTTCAGAGCGCCGCGCCGGCCAGCTCCCTTCTCCTCAGTGGCAACAACACGCTGAACCTGGCGGTGACGGGTGGAATCAACGATCAGGTGGCGAGCGACTTCTTCGAGATCGACTACCGGCGCACCTACGTCGTGGACAACAACCAGCTCATGTTCGATGCAGAAGGAAGCGGGACATTCCGGGTTCCGCTGTCGAATCTGGGCACCAACGATCTCTTCCTGGTGGATGTGACGGCGCCTCTGGCCGCCAAGCGGATCAGCATTCCGCCGGCCCAGATCACCGGCGCCGGCCCGTTCACCGCGACCTTCGAGGACATCATCGCTGCGGACCGCAGCTATGTGATTTCGACGCGCTCGGCCCTGAAGACTCCCGTCTCGATCGTCGAGGAGATCCCCTCGTCGCTCCACACGGCGGCCAACGGCGCCGACTACATCGTCGTGACCGATCGGTCGTTCGCCGCCAGCCTGGCGCCGCTGGTGGCCCATCGCCAGGCACAGGGGTTGCGGACCAAGGTTGCCTTCACCGATGACATCTACGATGAGTTCAACTTCGGGATCTTCTCTCCGGAGGCGATCAAGTCGTTCCTGACGTACGCCTATGCCTCCTGGACCGCTCCGGCGCCGGCCTTCGTCCTGCTCGCGGGCGACGGGCACATCGACTATTCGGACAACCTGGGCAGCGGCGATCCGCAGCTGGTTCCGCCGCTGCTGTCGATCTTCCCGTCATTCGGGGAGTCGCCGGCCGACAACAGCTACGCCGCGGTGGCGGGGTCGGATGTCTTCCCCGAGATGGCCGTCGGAAGGCTGCCGGCGCGCAACACCACCGACATCGACACGATGGTGGCCAACATCCTGGCGTACGAGAACAACCCGCCGGTGGCCGCACTCAACCAGCAGTCGCTCTTCGTGGCCGACAACAACGACACGATCTTCCAGGCGATCCTGAACAACCTGGCAGTCAAAATGCCTTCAACGATGATGGCGGCTACAGCCTATCTCCCGGGAGGAGACACCGATCCGAACTTCCCGCCTCCGACCCCGCAGGAGATCGCATCGACCACCCTGGCCGTCGTCGAAGGCTTCGACGATGGCTCGCTGGTGGCCACCTACCTGGGCCACGGCAATGTCTCGCTGTGGGCCAGCGAGAAGCTGTGGGAGCACATGCCCAACCCTCCCACCGGACAGGCAGGACGTCTCGATCTCAACCGGCTGAGCGGCACCGGCAAGCAGTCGTTCCTGATGGCGCTCAACTGCATCAACGGCTACTGGGTCGACTTCGTGGGAGCGGGCGCCGGGCATCAGGACCACTCACTGGCGGAGCATTTTGTGCTCCGTCCCGCTGAAGGGGCGATCGCCGCGTGGGCCCCGTCGGCTCTCGGACAGCTGTCGGATTACGACGGCATCTCCAACGAGGTCTTCATCAGGATCTTCCAGGATCGGGTCACGACCCTCGGGCCCGCCCTGGTCACCTCCCTCGTCAACGCCGTCAACATCTATAGCGTGACCACCGACAACGTCGAGGGGATGACGCTGTTTGGCGATCCGGCCACCCGTCTGGCACTGGACACCGACGCCGACGGCCTGGTGGACTGGCGCGAGACCTCGTTCGGATCGAATCCGCTGGACGGCGACTCGGACGACGATGGGCTGGCGGACGGCGTCGAAGTGCTCGTCGCGCTGTCGAGTCCCACCGATTCGGATTCCGACAACGACGGATTGTTCGACGGCACGGAGCGTGGCGTCACGGCGCCGGTCAACGGCACGAATGTGGGGGCGGGACAGTTCGTCGCGGATGCCGATCCGCTCACCACGACCGACCCGGCCGACGCCGACACCGACAACGGGGGCACGGCCGATGGCGCCGAGGACACCAACCACAACGGCCGGATTGACGCAGGCGAGACCGATCCGAATGACCCGTCCGATGACCTGGCCTGCGGCGGTCCGCTTCCCGAGGTGACGAACCTCACGGTCACGCGATCCGGAAACAACATCGTGCTGAGCTGGGACAGCGTCCAGACGCTGCTGCCGTGCGCAAGCTACAAGGTCTACGCGGCGCCGAATGCCAATCCCAAGTCGTCGTTTGCACCGTTTGTCGATCTGGGAGATGTCTCCTCTGCCGGGTTTACACATGTGGGAGCCGGGACGGGGACGACAAGCTATGACTACCTGGTCCGCGTGGTTCATCCATCGCTCGGGCTCGGCCCGCTGGGTCACTACGGACAGTAACCGGCTGCGGTATCTTCCCGCCGATGGCTGAGCCTTCGGGCACTGGTCCGGATCGCGCCGCCGCCTCGTGGGCGGTGGCCTGGCTCTGGCACCGCGACGGCAAGTGGGCCAACGTGCGGCTCGAGGGGATCAGCATGCATCCCCTCATTCAGGACGGTGCGCGCCTGCGGGTCCGCTTCGGCACTTTTCAGGCAGCCGACCTGAAGGTGGGGGATCTGGTGATCTACTCACCCCGCGAAGCCGCCCCCCCGGGCCTCGAAGGACGTCTGCCGGCGCGGCGGCTGATCGCCCATCGCGTCGTCAGGATCGGCCGCCGCGGATCCCGCGCCGGGCTCGTCTACGTGAAGGGCGATCCTCTCTCCACCTGGCGCGCCTCCTGGATCCGCGCCAGCGAAATCCTCGGGCGGGTGGCCGCCGTCACGCAGCCCGATGGCCACCGGCTCCATCTGAACACGCCGGCCGGACGCGCCCTGGCCCGCGGCGCGGCATGGATCTCGCGCACGCTGGGCTTCGTAGACGCTCATCTGCCGCGCCGTCCCACCGACCCGATGCACTCTCTGACCGGCCAGGGGCTTTCGGTCCTGCGCCGGGGCTACGACGCCGTCGCGCGCCGCTTCGAGCACGAAGACGAGCCGGCGGGAAGCTGGGTACTCTCGGCGGAAGAACGGTTCATCATCTGCGCCTGCCGCCCCTGGGTTTCGGAAAGCGACGCCGGGCGGATTGGCAGGCTGGCAGGGGAAGTGCTGGACTGGGATCAGGTGCGGGCCCAGGTGGTGGCGCTGGGACTGGCGCCCCTGATGTTCCGGAACCTGTCGGACCCGCGCATGCACGGGATCTGCCCAGCCTCTTTTCTGGAGAAGATCGGACGCTCCAGCCACGTCAGCGCCTACCTGACGATGCAGCGCCGCGAGGAGCTGGCGCGCGTGCTCGGGGCGCTGCGGGAAAGAGAGATCGAGCCGGTCCTGCTCAAAGGGGCCGCGCTGGCCTGCACCGTCTACGAAAACCCCGCGCTGCGCACCATGAACGATCTGGATCTGCTGGTACGCCCCGATCAGATCGAAACCGCCTCGGCGGCGCTCGGGGGTCTGTCTTACCGGCAGCTCTATCGCGCGGCGCTGTCGGACCCGGCGCGCCGGGCTGCCTTTTACGGCCAGCACCATCACACCATCCCGCTGATGGAGCCCAGGGGAAGAGCTGTCGTGGAGCTGCACCGGCACATCGTAACGATGCAGGAAAGATGCTCCTACGATGTGGAAAGACTCCGCGCGCGGGCGCGCCGGGTGACGATGACGGGGTTGCCCGGGCTGGCGCACCCGGAGATCCTGGTCCCATGCCCCGCGGATCTCGTGCTGCACACCTGCCTGCATCTTTCCTACACCGATCGCTTCGTGGGCAAGCTGCGGGACCTGATCGACCTCCACGAAACAGTCAGGCGCTACGGCGCCGAGGTGGACTGGGGACAGATCCTCGCAGAGGTTCCCTCCCAGGCGGTCGCGCGCTGCCTCTACTCCTGCCTCGACTTGGCGCGCCGCCTCTATGCCACCCCCATCCCCGACGATTTCCTGCACGAGCTGCGGCGTCACGCCCGGATGGGGCCGGTCGGGTCGGGGGTCCTCCGCGCGCTGGCCTGCTCGGCGCTGTTCAACTCCGCGTCGAGCCGCACCGTCCTGACGGCCGCAACCGTCCGGTGGTGCTGCGACACCCTGCTGCGCCGCGCCGGCTGGACCGCGCGCCTGCGCGCGCTGGCCTCGCTGCTGGCCGAAGGATAACCCAGCTCCGTATCATCGCACCCATCGGCCTGGTCGCCCGCGCGCCTCCGCCCTGATCTCGAGGGAACCCGGCGAGCGCTTCGGGTAGAGAACAACTGTCCCGCCGGCTCGCGGGCTGGGTCCGACTCCGACGGCGTGGCCATCCCGGCGCGGAGCCCCTAGTCAGTGGTGTAGAACGAAGACCAGCTTCTGGAGCAGGGGCTTGCCTTGCCGCTGCGCGGCGGTGGCCAGCGGCGGGATCTCGATCCGGTGTTCCTTTCCGTCGACCATGTACTGGATGAAGGGCGGCGAGGCGTGGTTGACGCCGGCCAGGGTGTTGCCGCTGCCGGTGGTGACCTTGCCCTTGGGCTCGGTGAAGCGCAGCTCGAGCTGTTTTGATGCCTCGGTCCCTTCGCCGGCCCAGATGAGCTCGATCACGTCCACGCTCGTGAACTTCACGAAGTTCTTCGCGAGCGGGATGCCCTTGTCCAGTTCCAGGCGGTCAGCGAACATCTTCCCGTCCCGTGGCACGTTGTACTGGGTCCGCACCCAGTATCCGTAGCGGATCTCTCCACCACGAACCTCCCGCGGCGCGCCTGACTCGTCAAGCCAGTGAACGATGGCGTACTTGCCCCGCTTGTTGGGCTCTCCCGCATCGGAGGCAGGCGCCAGGAGCGCGGCCACCACAAGCGCCATAGCGATGGCTCTAGATCTGGCGAAAGACACGGTGCATCTCGCCGAGGTCCCGCGCGGCGGGAGTGATGATCGTCCGGGAATTGATCGTGATGCACTGCTTCTGGGCCACCGCCAGGCGCACGTCGGCCTCAGCGACGAAGGAGACGGCCGGAGAGTCGCTCTTCTGAGCGGCCGGCGCCGGATGCGGCGCGGCCGGACTCTTCTGCCTGGGTGCCGCTGCGGCCGGGTGCTCCCCCAGAAGCTGCCTGAGGCGCGCCCGCAGATCGCCCTGCTTGTTCCTGGCGCTCACCGGCGCGGGCACCGGCGCTGCCGCTGATGGCGCAGGCGCCGGGATGGAACCCGGCGCCGCGGCCTGTTCGAACGGCCGCGTCTCGAAGGCGAGCCGCTTCACATTGATCAGGTGCCGCGGCATGATGTTGTCCGACGTGATGTTGCCTCCCAGGGCGCCGCATCCCAGCGTCATCGACGGCTCCAGCCCGGTGGTCAGGCCCACCGCGCCCACCGAAGCAAGCGTGTTGACGCAGATCCGGAAGACCGGCTTGGTGCGCGCGAATTTCATGATCAGGTCGCGATCCTGCGAGTGGATCGACATGGTGTGCCCCATGCCGCCATACTGGAGCACCTCCAGCACCCGGTGACAGCAGGCTTCCCATCCGTCCTCTTCGTAATAGGCGAGGATGGGGGAGAGCTTCTCGCGCGACAGGGGATGGTCTCTGCCGACCCCGGTGAGCCGCGCCACCAGGCAGCGCGTCGGGCCGGGGACGTCGATCCCCGCCATGGCGGCGATCTCGAGAGCCGTCTTGCCGACGATCCGCGTGTTGATCGAGCCGTCGGGCCGGACGGCGAACGCCGACAGGCGCGCGGCCGCGGCATCATCGAGGAAGTGCGCGCCGCACGACGTCATCTCCGAGACCAGCTGCGCGGAGATCGGGGCATCGGCAATGACGGCGTTCTCCGACGAGCAGAGCACGCCGTTGTCGAAGGTCTTGCCGGCGATAATGTCGCGCGCCGCCTTCGCCACGTCGGCCGAGCGATCCACGAAGGCCGGCACGTTGCCCGGCCCCACCCCGTACGCCGGCTTGCCCGACGAGTAGGCCGCCCGGACCAGCCCGGTGCCCCCCGTGGCCAGGATCACCCCCACGGCGGGGTGGCGCATCAGCTCGGTGGTTCCCTCCAGGGCGGGGTCGGTCATGCAGGCCACGGCTCCTTCCGGTGCGCCGGCCGCGCCCGCCGCCTCCGCAAGCACCTGCGCAACTTGATGGACGCAGCGCTGCGCGTAGGGGTGCGGCGACAGCACCACGGCGTTGCCGGCCTTCAAGGAGATGAAGACCTTGTAGATGGCGGTCGAGGTGGGGTTGGTGGAGGGGATGATCGCCGCCACGACTCCGACGGGGGAGGCGATCTCGACGACCTTGTCCGCGCCCTCTTCGCGCAGCACACCGACGGTGCGCATCGGACGGATGTGGCGGTACAGGTCGACCGTCGAGAAGAGGTTCTTGAGCCGCTTGTCGTGAGCGTTGCCGAAGCCGGTCTCGGCCACGGCGCTGTCGGCCCACTCCTGCGCCCGGGGCAGGGCGGCGGCCTGCATGGCGTCCAGGATGCTGTCGAGCTGCTCCTGGGTGAAGCCGGCAAGGATGCGCGCGGCCTCGCGCGCGGCGCCGGCGAGCGCGCGCGCCTGCTGGATCGAACGGAGATCTCGATCGCCGTCGGACATCGCGGGCTGCTCTTATGGGTTGCGCGTTCAGCGCGTGGTGCGGGCTTCCCTGGGCTGCGGGAGGATCGGCTCCACCTCACCGTGGGGACGCGGGATGACATGCACGGAGACCAGCTCGCCGACACGGCGGGCTGCCGCCGCGCCTGCGTCGGTGGCCGCCTTCACGGCGCCGACATCGCCTCTCACGAAGACGGTCACATACCCCGCGCCGATGTACTCCTTGCCGATCAGCACGACATTGGCCGCCTTCACCATGGCATCGGCCGCCTCGATGGAGGCCACGAGCCCCTTCGTCTCCACCATTCCGAGCGCTTCCATCGACATGCGACCCTCCACGTCATGAGTGACGTTTCGCCGCGGCATTCTAGGTGAAGTCGCGCGCCGCGGTCAACGTCGCCTGCGCGTCGCCTTCAGAACGCGGCGCATCTTGCCTGAGGACGTACGCCGCTGCGCGCCAGCCATCCGCACCTGCCTGAGCCCCAGCAGGCTGTACAACTCCCGCAGGGAGCGCTCCTCGCGCGCCAGCAGTGCCACGTGGCGCCGCAGCGTGGCGATGTCTCCCCGGGCGATCGGTCCGGTCAGGGCGCCCCGCAGCCCGGATCGCTGCGCGCTGGCGAGCACCGACGCGGCCAGCGCCACCAGCATCGCCTCGGCCTGCGCGCGGGGCAGCTTCACCCGGCGCGCGGCCATCTCCGCGGCGGCATCCAGCAGCGCCACGAGGTGGTTGGCCGCGAGCGCGGCGGCCAGATGCCAGCTTCCCCGCCGCGGCTCGGGCACCAGGACGGCCCGCCCTCCGAGATCGCGCGCCAGGCGCCGGGCCATCGCCCGCGCCCGCGGTGCGCCGCCCACCGCCCACCAGATCCCCGCCAAGTCGGCGGGGGCGCCGCCCGGAGGAGGAAAGCTGTACAGGGGATGCAGCGAGCCGATCGCGGCCGCGCCGCGGCGGCCAGGCAGGATCCGGGAAGGCAGCGAGCCGCTCAGGTGCAGAAGGACCGCGCGGGCCGGCAGCCCGGAGAGCACCGAGCGCGCCACGGCGCCGACCTGGTCGTCGGGGACGCAGATCAGGATGACATCGGCGCGACGCAATGACTCGGTGAAGTGCGTCGACCAGGAGGCCCCCGGCACGTGGCGGGCGGCACGACGGGCGGATGCGGCCGAGCGGGTCATGCCGGCCACGATCCTGTGGCCAGTCTTGCGCAGCGCCGCGGCCAGACCCAGCCCCGCGCGGCCCGCCCCCACGATGCCGATGCGCAGCCGCGCGGTCATTTCAACACTTCGAGCAGACGTAAGAAGTCCTTGGGTACGGGAGCCTCAAAGGTCATCGTGGCTCCGCTGGACGGGTGCTTCAGGGTCAGCTTCCATGCGTGCAGCGCCAGTCTGCCAAACGAGGCCAGGGCCTCGCGGTGAGCCGCATTGGTGTCGCGCGCGAAGCCGGCGCCGCCATAGATCGGATCCCCCACGATGGGATGCCCGGCATGCTTCAAATGGACCCGGATCTGATGCGTGCGCCCGGTCCGTGGCCGCACCTCCAGCCACGAGTAGCCGGGGACCGATTCCATCACACGATAGCGGGTGAGCGCATCGCGCGGGGCGCCCGTCCGGGTCGAGATCTTCGTCCGCTGGGCCCGGTCCCGCCCGATCGGCACGTCGATGGCTCCCTGTGCCGGCATCCGGCCCCAAACCAGCGCGGCGTAGACCTTCTCCACGCCGCGGGCCGCGAACTGGGAAGAAAGTGAGCGGTGCGCCGCGTCATGCAGCGCCACCACCATCACGCCGGAGGTGTCCTTGTCGAGCCGGTGCACGATCCCGGGGCGCTCGACCCCGCCGATGCCCGACAGGCGGGGCAGGTGATGCAGCAGCGCGTGGACCAGCGTGCCCTGCTTGGCGCCGGCGCCCGGATGCACCACCATCCCCGAGGGCTTGTCCAGCACCACGATATCGGCGTCCTGGTGCAGCACGGACAGCGGGATCGGCTCGGGGAGCAGGTTGGAGGGCTCGGGATCGGGAAAGCGGATCTCGTAGCCTGCGCCGGGCTTGACCAGCTCGCCCGGAGAGCACGGGGCTTGCGCGCCGGCCGAGCGCCGGACATGGCCCGCCCGGATCAGTTCCTGAAGGTAGGAGCGGCTGTGGTCGGGGTAGCGCGCCGCCAGGACGCGATCGAGCCGCTGGCGCGCTTCCTCAGTAGTGATGGTGAGCTCCGACCAGAGCATTTCAGCCGGCCGGCGCCGGCCTCTTGGTCCCCGGGCGCGCCGCCCGGCTGGCCGCTCCCGACTCGCGCGAGCGGCGCACGTAGAGCGCCAGGGCGGTCAGGCCCACGACGATGCCGATCAGCTGGGAGGTTGACAGTCCCCACAGGGCCCCCCGCGGATCGCCGCGGAATATCTCGAGGGTGGCGCGCGCCGCGGCGTACAGGATCAGGTACAGGAGGAAGATCTGCCCGGAGAACTTCCGGCGCCGATCGGCCGCCAGCAGCACCAGGAAGATGGCCACGTCGGCCAGGGCCAGGTAGATCTGCACCGGATGCAGCGCCTGGTGCAGAGGGACTCCCGTGTATCCCTGCGCGCGCGGGTCGGTGTAGGTCACCGCCCAGGGGAGCGTGCACGATGTCCCGTAGCAGCACCCCGCGGCAAAGCAGCCCAGCCTGCCGACCGCCTGTCCCAGGATGATCGCCGGCGCGAGGACATCGCCCACGACCCAGGCGTCGGCGCCGCGGCGGCGCACGATCACGATGCAGACGACGATCGCCGCGATCAGCCCCCCGTAGAAGACGCCCGCAGATCTCAGCGACTCCAGGATCGCGCGGGGGTGCTCCAGGTAGTAGCGCAGATCCAGCATGTAGAGCAGCAGCTTGGAGCCCAGCACGCCGGCCAGCAGGCTGGCGATCCAGAGATCGGTCACCAGGGAGGGATCCAGTCCGGCGCGGCGGCCGCGCCGCACCGCCACCCAGAGCGCCAGCAGGAAGGCGCAGGCCAGGATCAATCCATAAGTGGGCAGCGCGATGTCGAACCCGGACAGCTTGAGCTCGAAGAGCACGGGCATCATCGCCGCTCCTCCCCGGGCGCCGCGGCGGGACCCTGTGGGGCAGGACGCGGATCGGCGTTCTCCGACGGCTGCCAGATCGTCTCGAGCAGGAGCAACCCCACCCCCACGCAGATGGCGCTGTCGGCGACATTGAACGCCGGCCAGTGATACTCGCGCCAGTAGACGTCGATGAAGTCCACGACGTAGCCCAGCCGGATCCGATCGAGCAGGTTTCCCACCGCGCCGCCCAGGATCAGCGCCAGGGACGCCAGCGTGAGCCGGTGCGCGCCGGGGATCCGCAGCGCATAGAGGCCGATCAGGGCGATGGCCGCCAGCGGCACCAGCGTGAAGATCACGCCGCGCGCGCCATCCTCCAGCCCGCGCAGCAGACCGAAGACGCCGCCGGGATTCTCGACGTAGGTCAGATCGAACAGCCCGGGAATGACGTTCACGGAATGATGCGGCGCCAGGTAGGCCACCGCGACACGCTTGGTGATCCAGTCGATCAGGATGATCGTGCAGGACAGCGCGATCCAGGGAATCCGCGAAGAAAACGGGGGGCGCCCCCCGCTCAAGCCGGCACCCCGATCGAACGCACGGCCCGGCAGCAGCGCTCGCAGAGACCCGGCAGGCCGGAGTCCGCGCCGACGCTTTCGAGCACGTTCCAGCAGCGGGCGCACTTGAGCCCGGGAGCCTTCGACACGGTCACTTCGAGCCCTGCAGAGGAGGCGACCTGGGCAGTCTCGTCGAGGGTGACCTTCGACACGATGAACAGCGCCGGCAGATCGCCCTGGCGCGGCGACAGCAGCGCGGCGGCGTCGCCGCGTGCCTTGAGATCCACCGCCGCCTCGACGGAGCTGCCGATCTCCCCGGCACGGCGCTTTTCCTCCAGCGCCCGGGTCACCACTTCGCGCAGCGAGAGCAGCTGCTCCCACTCCTGGAGGAGGCGCGCGCGGCGGCCCCCGTCATCGGCGGCCGGCTGCGGCAGGAGAGTCAGGTGGACCGAGTCGGGATCTCCAGCCATGCGGGGGAGATGGTCCCAGATCTCTTCGGCAGTGAAGGGGATGATCGGCGCCAGCAGGCGGCAGGCCGCGTGCGCGATGCCGTGCAGCGCGGTCTGGGCCGAGCGCCGCTCGCGGCTGTCGGGCACGCTGGTGTAGAGCCGGTCCTTGAGAATGTCCAGGTAGAGGCTCGACATCGTCACGGCGCAGAAGTTGTGCAGGGCATGATGCGCCGTGTGGAACTCGTACCCTTCGTAGCTCTGCCGGACCTTGATCACCAGCTCCTCGAGCTGCGCGAGCGCCCATCGATCCAGCTCCAGCAGATCCGTCTCGGCCACCGCGTCGCGCGCTGGATCGAAATCGGACAGGCTGCCCAGGATGTAGCGGAAGGTGTTGCGGATCTTGCGGTACGCCTCCGCGTTGCGCTCCAGGATCTCGTCGGAGAGACGCATGTCGTCGATGTAGTTCACCATGGAGACCCAGAGCCGGAGCACCTCGGCGCCCCGGGCCTTGATCACCTCCTGCGGCGAGATGACGTTGCCCAGAGACTTGGACATCTTCTGTCCCTGCGAGTCGAGCGTGAAGCCGTGCGTGATGACCTCATGATAGGGGGGCCTCCGCCGGTTGGCGACCGCCACCAGGAGGCTGGAGTTGAACCATCCCCGGTATTGGTCGTGCCCCTCGATGTAGACATCCGCGGGCCAGGGGAGGTCCGTTCTCTTGCCCAGGACCGCCGCGTGGGACACCCCCGACTCGAACCAGACATCGATGATGTCTTTCTCCTTCGTGAAGGAGGTGCCCTTGCAGTGAGGACAAGCTGTGCCGGGCTCGAGGAAATCCTCGATGGGGCGGCGCCACCAGACGTCCGACCCTTCGGCGCGGAAGGCCGCCGCCACGCGGGCCAGTGAGCGCGGCTCCAGCAGCGAGCGGCTGCAGCCGTTGCATTGGAAAGCGGGGATCGGCACGCCCCAGGAGCGCTGGCGGGAGATGCACCAGTCGGGCCGGTGGTGGAGCATGTTGGCCATCCGCTCTTCGCCCCAGGCGGGGATCCAGCGCACGGCGCGGATCGCCTCCAGGCAGCGCTGGCGCAGGTCGTCGCCGTCCATGGCGATGAACCACTGCAGCGTGGCGCGGAAGATGACCGGGTTCCTGCTGCGCCAGCAGTGCGGGTACGAGTGGGTGATCGTGGCCTTCGCCAGCAGCATTCCGCGCGATTCCAGCAGCCGGATGATGTCGTCGTTGGCCTCGAACACCTGGCGCCCCGCGAACCCTTCGACATCGGGCGTGAAGCGTCCTGCGTCATCCACCGGGGTGTAGATCTCCAGGCCGTTCTTCACGCCGATGAGGTAGTCGTCCTGTCCATGGCCGGGCGCGGTGTGCACGCAGCCGGTTCCGGTGTCCAGCGCGACGTGATCGCCCGTCACGACCAGCGAGTCGCGCCCGATGAACGGATGGCGCGCCTTGAGCCCGGCGAGCTGCGATCCCGTCACCGCGGCCACAGTCCTGGTATCCGTCAGCCGGGCCGTCTGGCGGAACGGCTCCACCAGCGCCTCCGCCACGACGTACAGCTCGGGGCCGGCCGCTGAGGCCGCTTCCACGACGGCGTAGCGCGCGTCAGGGCGCAGGGCGATCGCCAGATTGGCTGGAAGCGTCCAGGGCGTGGTGGTCCAGATCGGGATGAAGGCCCTGCGTCCGGCCAGCGCCGGGATCCGCGGACCCAGGTCCACCGGGAAGCGCACCGTGATCGACGGGGAGGTGTGCTCGGCATACTCCACCTCGGCCTCGGCCAGCGCGGTACGGCAGGTGGCGCACCAGTGAACGGGTTTTTTCCCCTTGTAGACGGCGCCGCGCGAGACGAAGCCCGCCAGCTCCTCCACGATGGTGGCTTCGTACTCGGGATTGATCGTCAGATACGGGTTGCGCCACTCGCCGAAGATGCCGAGCCTCTGGAAGTCCTCGCGCTGCAGCCCGATGTACTTCTCGGCGTAGACACGGCAGGCCGCGCGCACCGCCAGCGGCTCCATCGCCTGGCGCCTGGCCCCCAGCTCGCGATCCACCTGCAGCTCGATCGGCAGGCCGTGGCAGTCCCAGCCCGGGACATAGGCCGCGTCGCGCCCGAGCATCGAGCGGGACTTGACGATCAGATCCTTGAGGATCTTGTTGAGGCTCTGGCCCAGGTGGATCCGCCCGTTGGCGTAGGGGGGACCATCGTGCAGGACGAAGATCGGCAGGCCCTTGCGGGCGGCGCGGATGCGGCTGTAGAGATCGGTTTCCTCCCACCGGCGCAGCAGCTCGGGCTCCCGGACAGGCAGGTTGGCCTTCATCGGGAAGCTGGTGCGCGGCAGATTCAAGGTCGCCTTGATCTGCTCGGGGGTCACGTTCACCTCAGTTCATTGGGCGCCGCGCTGCGGCTGATGGCAGGCTAAGAGATGGAAGCGCCGAACTTTACCAATGCGCCTCCGCCCGGTCAAGGCAGGGTGTTACACTCTTCTCCCCATGCGCGGCGACACCTCACGGGCCCACATATATATGGATCACAATGCCACCTCACCGCTGCGGGAGCCCGCGCGCAAGGCGCTCATCGAGGCTCTCACGCGCTACCCCGGGAACCCCTCGAGCCCGCACGCGTCCGGGCATGAGGCGCGCGTGGCGCTGGAGGACGCGCGCGCGGCGATCGCCACGAATCTGGGAGTCGATGCCGCCGAGATCTGCTTCGTCTCGGGAGGGACTGAGGCCAACAACATGGCGTTCTACGGCGCCACCGCGCTGCGCAAGCGGGGGCACCTGATCGTCTCGGCCGTGGAGCACTCGTCGGTGATGGAGCCGGCGGGCAGGCTGGAATCCCAGGGGTGGAAAGTGACGCGCATCCCCGTGGATCGCCAGGGTCGTGTCGATCCCGACGCTGTGCGCAAGGCCGTGCGCTCCGACACCGCGCTCATCTCCGTCATGGCCGCCAACAACGAAACCGGCGTGCTCCAGCCGATCGATCAGCTCGGCGCCGTGGCCCGGCGGGCCAAGGTGCCGCTCCACGTCGACGCCGCGCAGCTGGCCGGCCGGCTCCACTTCGCGCCGCGCGAGCTGGGGATCAGCCTGGCCTCGATCTCGTCGCACAAGATGGGAGGGCCTGCCGGCGTGGGCGCCCTCTACATCGAGGCCGGCCTCCAGCTGGCGCCGCTCATGCTGGGAGGCGGACAGGAACGCAGGATGCGGCCAGGCACGGAGCCGGTAGCGCTGACGATCGGCTTTGCCGCGGCGATCGGCGCCGGAGGCTGGATCGAGACCGAGATACTGCGCGACATGATGGAAGCGGCCGTGCGGGAGAAGGTGCCCAGCGTGCGCATCAACGGCGGCGAGGCGCCGCGGCTGCCCAACACCAGCAGCCTGCTGATGCCCGGCGTTCCCAGCGAGCCGCTGGTGATCCGGATGGATCTGCGCGGCTACGCGATCTCGACCGGCGCCGCGTGCAGCTCGGGGGCCGCGCGCCCTTCCCACGTCCTGGCGGCCATGGGACTGTCGGCGGAAGCGAGCCGCTGCACCGTGCGGGTCAGCCTGGGCCCCTCGAACACCCAGGAGGAGGTCGCCGGATTCGCCCGGATCCTCTCTGAAGTGAGAACCGCGGCCGCGGGGCGCGCATGAACCGGCGCGTCCTGGTGGGGATGTCCGGGGGTGTCGACTCCTCGGTGGCGGCCGCGCTGCTGGCGCGCGCAGGACACGACGTGATCGGTGTGTCGTTGCAGCTGTACGACCATAGCCGCGGCGGCCGGGCCACCAGATGCTGCTCTCCGGAGGATTTCCTGGACGCCCGGCGCGTCGCGGCGGCCTTCGGCTTCCCCTACTACGTGCTCAACCAGGAAGAGCTGTTCAGCCGGCGCGTGCTGGACTACTTCGTGGAGGAGTACCGCAGCGGGCGGACGCCGAACCCGTGCGCGCGCTGCAACGCCGACGTCAAGTTCACCGCGCTGGCGCGGCTCGCCGTCGAGCTGGGAGCCGAGGTGCTGGCCACGGGCCACTACGCGCGCCTGGAGGCGGCCGGGCCGGGCGGCGGGAGGCGGCTGCTGCGCGCGCGCGACCTGCGCCGCGATCAGTCGTATTTCCTGTTCGATGTCGAGGAGGATCTGCTCGAGCGAGCCAGCTTCCCGCTGGGCGCCCTGACCAAGGAAGAGGTGCGCGCGGAGGCCCGTGCGATGGGGCTGGCCTGCGCGGCAAAGCCGGACAGCCAGGATATCTGCTTTGTCGAGGGGAGCGACTATCGTGAGTTCCTGGCGCAGCGCACCGCCGGGCTGCCCGCCGAGCGCTCCGGCGCGATCGTGGATCGAAGCGGAGGCGTGCTGGGCCGGCATGACGGCGTCTCGGGCTTCACGGTGGGGCAGCGGCGTGGCGCCGGGGTGGCCGCCGGGCGCCGGCTCTACGTCGTGGAAGTGGATGCGCCATCAGGCAGGGTGGTGATGGGAGAGCGCGGCGACCTGCTCTGCGGCGGATTGATCCTGAGCAGCGTCCGGCTGCGCGCACCGGCAGGGGGCGCGGCGTCCTTCGATGCGACCGTGCAGGTGAGGTACCGGCACGCCGGGGTCCCCGCCCGGATCCACATGCAGGAGGAAGGGACGGCGCGCGTGGAGCTTCTCGAGCCCGTCGCGGGTGTGTCGCCCGGGCAGGCGGCCGTCTTCTACAAGGGAGAGGAAGTGCTGGGGGGTGGCTGGATCGCCCGGTCGCTGCCTGCCGCCGTCCCGCCGCGAGCCCTCGGCGCCGCATGAAGGCCGCGCTCCTGCACCAGCCGGGTGCAGGGTTCGTCATCGAGGATGTCGACCTGGCCCCTCCCCGCAACGGCGAGGTCGAAGTCCGGATCGCGGCCTGCGGCGTGTGCCACTCCGACTACCATCTGATGACCGGCACGACGAAGCATCCGATGCCGGTGGTCTGCGGCCACGAAGGGGCCGGCGTGGTGGAGCGGGCCGGCCCCGGCGTGACGGGCCTCAAGGAGGGCGACCATGTGATCCTCTCCTGGGCACCGCAGTGCGGCGACTGTTTCTACTGCCGGCACGATCTGCCCGCACAGTGCGAGGCCTTTCTGGAGCCGATCTGGAACGGCACGATGCGCGACGGCACGACGCGCCTGTCGCTTCGCGGTCAGGCCGTCTACCACTATGCCGCGCTGGCCAGCTTCGCCGAGAGGGCCGTGGTGGATGAGAGCTGCTGCGTGCCGATCGCTGCGGACGTGCCGCTCGATGTCGCGGCCCTGATCGGATGCGCGGTCGCCACCGGCGTGGGAGCGGCGATCTTCAGAGCCCAGGTCCGTGAAGGATCGAGCGCCGCGGTCTTTGGCTGCGGCGGGGTGGGGATGAGCATCGTGTGCGGCGCGGTGCTCCGGGGCGCAGGCGACGTGATCGCCGTGGACCGCAGCGAGGCCAAGCTCGAGCTGGCGCGCAGGCTTGGCGCGACGCGCACGATCAACGCGGCTCGTGAGGATCCCGTCGAGGCGATCCGGGCCGCCACAGGCGGCCGGGGCGCCGACTACACCTTCGAGGCGATCGGCAGCGTGCCGGTGATGCAGCAGGCCGTGGCCGCGGCCCGCCGCGGCGGGATGATCGTCCTGGTGGGACTGGGCCCGCACACCGAGACACTGGCGCTGGGGGCCGGGGAGTTCACCCGGTCGGACAAGCTCCTCACCAGCGCCTACTACGGCGGCTGCGACTCCCGCAGGGACATGCCGCAGCTGGTGGAGCTCTACAAGCAGGGGAAGCTGCCGCTCGAGGCGATGGTGACGCGGCGCCGCCCGCTCGACGAGATCAATGCCGCCTTCGCCGAGATGCTCGCGGGAGACACACTGCGCACGGTGATCACCTTCTGAGAGGCTCGGGAGCGTGTGCTAGCATTGCCACGCTTTCCCGGAGCGGGCATAACTCAGTGGTAGAGTGTCAGCTTCCCAAGCTGAAGGTCGTGGGTTCGAATCCCATTGCCCGCTCCAGCCGCAACCCGCTCACCGGCCCGGGCCAGGCTCCTCCGACGACAGCCGCTTGTAGGTCTCCGCGAACCAGGCCACTCCTTCTTCGATGCAGTCCGACATCCTCCGGCAGTCGCCCACCCTTTTCCTGAAATCGTTCGCCAGCTCCGCCGATGCAGGATCCGATGGCAGCGCCCAGGGGCGTATCTCGGTCATGTAGCACATGCGCGACAGCGCGCTCATGGCGGGATCGTCCTTGTGGCTGGTGCGCTCCAGTACCACCTGGAAGGTCGCCCTGTCCGTCTCGCGCCGGATCTCGGCCTCGGGGAGATCGAACGGAGTCCCGAACGACATGTGGGACATCGGCTCGATGAAATGGAACGTGGCCTCCGTGTCTACGAATGTGCGCATCAGCCAGATCGCCCCGAAGCGATCCGGCTCGGGCACGTTCCAGGTCACATATACATGTGGGCCGATGAAGGGGGGTGGGGAGGCCGGGATCGTCCGGGCGTGCAATGCGTGGAAGTCCCAGGCAGTCAGCCCGATCAGGATCGGCCCGGCGAGCCATGCCAGCAGCCGGCCGGAGGAGAACCAGGGGGTGGGCTTGCGCTCCAGCCATTTCGCCGAGAGCCACAGGCCGATCCCATAGAAGACATGCGCGCCGATGGTGATCGCCAGGAACTTTCCTGAGCGCTGGTAGCCGAAGATCTCCGCGTACGGAGTCGCCAGCATCACCGCCTCGAGCACGACCCCCCAGATGACGGCGGTGAGCCAGCCGATGCGCGGGACGAGGAGGGTGTACATGATGGCAAAGCCCACACCGTTGGAGAAGTGGTAGGTCCAGCCCAACAGCTCGGACAGGAATGACGGGTTGGGAGATCCAGTCAGCACCGTGCCGAAGTAGCTGATGGCCTTGAATATCGGCATCCCTGCGTGGACGAGCGGCACACGGACGATGTCGTAGAGGAGCGTGGCGAAGCTGCCGGCCCAGAACCCCAGGACGATCCGCCGGTACAGCTCCGGGCGGGCGCTGCGGGCCCATGCCGCCATCAGAAAGAGAAGAACCGACGCCGGCACCAGGAGCAGCCAGACAGCCGACCGGAAGCTCAGCCACCCGAGGAAATAGACCAGCAGCGACCCGATCGAGGTCGAAGCCAGGGCGAAGGCCAGCAACCCCTCAGGTGTCAGGATCGGGAAGCGTTCGGCAGGGCGCGCATCAAGGGGCATGTCCGATCTCCGTCTGTCATGTACCGCCGGCACGGACCGTGCCGCGCCGCGCGGAAACTAGCAGGCGCGCGGCACCACGCGCAAGAGCGAATCCAGTGACGTGAATCTGTGAGACGCACGTCAGGGGACGGTGGTGCCGGGACGTGAAGGGATCGGCACCTTCAGGCTCACGGCGCCGAAGTGTCCTTCATAACCGAGGAGGTTGGCCGTGATGACATGCTCCGTGCCCGAGAGCCCGGCCGGCTTCCAGGTCCAGTTGAATGGCAGGAAGCCCAGCTCCTCTTCATAGGAGAAGACGCCGTCCACGTAGAAGACCAGCTCGAAGCGTTGATCGAGAATGAACCTCTCCGCGGACGCCGGAGCGCCGACCTGGACGGTGATCCTTTCGTCGTCGTGCCCGGCGGAGCCGGCCCCTCCCGCCAGAGACAACGTGATCTGGGGATCAAAGCAGGCGTGTCTGGGATGCTGTGAGTGCTGGTACATCCGGTGCGTGCCCTGCGCGCGCGGCCGGCGGGCCGCCCCCGTGGGCTCGGGCGCGCTGCCCGTCCCGGTGATCACGAAGGTGTTGCGGGACAGCCGGTGCCCGGAGCCGTTGGCTCTGAGCAGACTGCGCCGCTCAGGTGGGTAGAAGGTTGCGCGCCCGGCGTCCCATCCGTCCCAGGGCTCCGTGGCGGTCGTCGCCGTCCTGACGGCGAAGTTGACCACGGTCCTGATCAACGGCCCCTCGGCCTCGGAGATCCGCAGCACGACGCGCGAGGGGCCCGCCAGCGAGTAGCTGATCGCTCCCGTGGCGGCGTCGAGGGTCACGTTTTCGAGCGGCGCGTCCTCGCCGCGGTCCGCGTCGGTCATGTCGTGGACGACAGGCGTTGACTCACCGGGCCCGAGGGCCTCGATTGTGAAGGGATAGGCCTCGGGCGCGACGACCCGCCCGGAGTCGTCGCGGCCGTCCCAGATCTCGCGGTGCTCACCGGTGGCGCGCTCCTGTCCCGCGATGAGCGTCCGCACGAGGCGATCCGAGGCGTCCCAGACGCGCACCGTGACGCGCGCGGCCGATGAGAGCCGGTAGACGATGGTGCCGCGCTCACCGGGACCGGGATCGAAGGCCACGGGATCGCCCGAGACGCCGGTGATGGTCACCGGAGCCGCCACGGCGGAACTCGCCATGCAGGCAGCGAGACACATCAGGTGAATCCATCGCCGCGAAGCCGCCATCAAGGCTCCCAGACGCCGCCGCGCGCGCGCGCGTTGCTCTTCGTGAGGCGCTTCAAGCCGCTGCCGTCCGGACGGACTCTCCAGAGCGCCGGCGATCCCTCGCGCATGGATGTGAACAGGATCCAGGATCCGTCTGGCGACCAGGAAGGCAGGCCGTCCAGGCCCGGGGCCGGCACGAGAGTGCGCTCCGCCCCGCCATCGGATCCGGCGATCCAGAGGTCGTAGTCGCCCGTCCGGTTCGATGAGAAGGCCATAAGGCCCCCGGACGACACAGCCAGATCGAAGTGGTACCGCGAGCCCGCGGTGATCTGCGTGGAGGAGCCGGTGGCGATCTCGAGACTCATGATGTCGTGATCGTCCTTTCCCTCGCCGCTGAGGTAGTAGAGCGTCTCCCCTCCGGCCGACCAGCAGGGATAATGTTGGAGCCCCTTTTCATCGGTTAGCCGTCTGACGCCGCTGCCGTCGGGCCTGACGATCCAGATGTCGTTGTTGTCTACGCCGCCGCCGATGCTGGCCGAGAAGGCGATCCAGGCACCGTCGGGCGAGACGATGCCGTCCGTCATCCCTTCCATATCGATCGGGATTCGTGTCTCCTGCAGTGTCTTCAGATCGGCAATCCAGAGCTCCCCCGGTGTCGCGTTGTACACGATCCTCCGGCCGTCGGGAAACCAGGAGACCCTCATCTTGTCGCGGGCCGAACGCGTCACCTGCGTGGCGCCCCCGCCCCCGGCGTCCATGACCCAGACCTGCCAGAACGGGTCGGTGAGCTTCAGGAACGCGATCCGCTTGCCGGCGACCGCGGGAGCCCAGGACAGTGCGGCGAGCAGCGTGGCGACGGCTGCTCCCCGGAAGCATGACGAGAATCGCCTCATCCGCGGCGCGCCAGGTACTGGGTCAGTGTCGAGACGAGGGCCATCAGCAGGCCGTACCCGATGAAGGCGATGAAGCCGAACTCGGACAGGAAGGGATCCATCCAGCGGATCGGCGCGGGCCGGCCCGGCCTGCCGGGAAACAGGATGTTGGTCCCCATGATCAGGGCGACCAGGAAGACCAGCAGGAAGCCGGCGATGACGGACCAGGCCACGCGTGTCCGGGCCGGCGACCCGGGGACGAGCCGCTCGACGAGAAAGTAGGCGATCGGTCCGCTGCATGCCCAGGTGATGAGCGTGGCGTAGGCGTAGCGCCAGAACAGTCCCGCCGCCGTGATGGTCAGCCCCTGGTTTCGCACCACCCAGAAGTCGTACTGCTGCCGCCAGGGATAGACGACCAGGCAGAGCAGAGCGGCGGCCGCGACGAGGTGCGCGGCGAAGATCGCCGTCTGGATCACTTGTTGCCGCCGCCGTTCTCGCAGTCAGTTCCCGGCGGCAGCTTCGGCACGATCGAGTTCTTCCAGGTGTTGAGGTCACGCCAGAGATCGGTGTGCGAGTCGAGCGGGCCCGTGTCCACGCCCGTGTCCACGTTGATGGCTCCCGGGACCTCGCGGCCGGCCGGCGGCGTGAAGAACTGGTAGAGGAAATGCCAGGCATCCAGGTCGCCGTTGACCTGCACAAGGTCGTTGGTCGAGTAGCCGTGGATGTGCGTGTTGATGTTGTTGTGATTGAACGTGTAGTCGCCGCGCACCGGCGTGCCGAGCGTCACGAGGTTGGTGATCTGGGTGTCGGCGCTGGCGATGGCGGAGACGTTGCCGCCGTGGCTGTGAGCCACGACGTTGACCGGCTCGCCGGCGCGGCGCTTCCTGTTGATGAGGTCAACGAGCGCCTTTGCCGCGTTGCGCCGCGCGCTGTCGGTGTTGTCGCCGCTCCAGACATCCTTGCCCAGGATGATCGGCGTCTCGCCAAAAGTCCGTCCAACCTGCTTGACGAAATCGGCATTGGCGTTCCACGCGTCCTCGGACCACCAGGTCCCTGGAACCACGATCGTCAGCAGTCCGAACGGGTCGATTGTCTGGAGCGGGTGGTTTGAGGCGTAGGCATAGAAGTTGTAGCCCGCGGAATACTTGAGGGGGTCCTCCTGGAGGAAGCGGCCCCAGCGCGGCGCGTACCAGCGGGCGCGGTAGTTGTAGAGCTTCTTGTCTGGCGTGGATCGGGCCGTGTAGCCAAAGGAGCTGGCCACCGTCTCGGTGGATACCGCATTGCCGAAGGCGCTGTAGCGGTAGCTGTTGAGCACCGCGCCGGCCGGGTCCGTGATGTACTCAACGCTGCCCAGATGCGAGGTCAGGAAGTGCTGGCTCTGGCCCGTGCCGGGCAGGTAGCGGCCCAGGAGATCGTCCACGCCCAGCGCGGTGGTGTAGCGGGCAACGGCAGTGCCTGTCCCGTCCATCTCGAGAAGAAGGTCCATCTCATCGTGCACGTACCGGCGCGAGGCACCCCCTTCCACGCTGGAGACCAGTCGATTGAACGGGTCGTATTCATACGATGCCGTGAGCGTCCCCGTGATGGACGTGAGCCGGTTGAGGTAGTCGTAGCCGAAGCTGGTCACCCCTTCTCCGGCCACATTCTGCGAAGAGAGGTTTCCCGCGGTGTCCCACGAGAAAATGGCCGTCGCGGCGCCCGACACCGCCGCGAGCTGGTTGCGGATGTTGTAGGCGTACGACTCGGTGCCGGCCCCCGTCGTGCGCGTGAGACGGTTGCCCAGCACGTCGTAGGTGAAGCTCTCCGCGCTGCCGTCGCTGTACGACGCGCTCATGAGCCTGTAGCGGGCGTCGTAGGAGAATGTGCTCGCGCCGAGCGGATCGGACATGCCGGAGAGGTTCCCGGCAGAGTCCCATGAATAGCCGTAACTGGCGAGAATCGACTGGTCAGGCCTGATGTTACGCATCGTCTGGAGCCGGCCGTCCGGGAAGTAGGCGAACGTCTGCTTCATCCCGCCCGGGTAGAGTGCCTCGCTGATCCGGCCTGATGGCTCGTACGTGAAGGTCCAGTTCTCCGACTGCCCGGCACCGGTCGGCGCCTGGATCGATGCGATCTGTCCCAGCGGGCTGTAGGTGTAGACCCAGGTGGCCGCCGTGCCGCCGTCGTCCAGAGTCAGGGAGGTCCGCTGCCCGATCGCATCGTAGTCGTAGCTGGTCAGCTTGTTGTGGAGGTCGCTTCCCGTGGTCGCAACCCGGTTGAGGGCGTCATAGGTGTACTCCAGGAGTTGCTGCCCCGGTGCGAGGAGCGAATCGCCCACCGCCAGCAGGTTGTCATTGCGATCGTAGGTGAAGCTGATCGTGCGATCGGGCACGACCGCACCCGCCGTGGGGAACCACAGCATCGAGGCGATCCGGCCGAAGGGATCGTACTCGTAGTCAATCTTCCGGCCAGCGGCGTCGATCTTGAAGTCGAGGCGTCCCCGCGGCGTCCAGGCGAAGGTCTCGGGGTTCGTCAGCGGACGTACGATCTGCGTGAGCTGGCTCTCGAGATCGAAGGTGAACGACGCCGTCCGCCCCGCCGCATCGGTGAGCGAGGTCATGTTGTCCACCGCGTCGTACGTGTAGGTGACGGGCTGCGCGCCGGGGTAGGTCAGCGAGAGGCGGTTCCCGAGGAAGTCGTGCGTCAGGGCCACATCCACGTCGGCGTTGAGCCCGTCGGACATCCGCGCGACGTGGCCGGCGTAGTCGTAAACAAAGGTGTGCGTCCGCCTGCCGTCGCTGATAGAGGCCAGGTTTCCTCTGGGGTCGTAGCTGAAAGTGGTCCCGTTGCCGCTGGCGTCCCTTGCCGTCAGCCGCTCATTGTCGCTGTCGTAGGTGTAGGCGGCGATCACCTGCCCCCCGCGCGCGATGCCGGTGATGCGGGCCGGGTCCAGAGAGGAGGTGTACGAGTAGCTTGTGATCCGGCCTGGCCCCGTGCCGGAGATACCTTCTTCGAGCTGCGCCAGGGTGAGGCCCTGCCACGTCAGCACGGCCATCTCTCCCCGCGCGTTGGTGTGGCGGACGGGCCGGCCCAGCGGGTCGTACTCCATCGTCTGCACCCCGCCGTTGCCATCGGTGCGGCCGGCAGGGAAGCCGCGCGCGTCGTAGCTGTAGGTCACCGCGCGTAGCGGGTCGGCAAGGTTGTACCGCTTGTGGACGAGCCCGTCGGGCAGGTATTCCGTGACGTAGGTATCGCCATTGGGGTAGATGACGCGCTCCTGCTCGCCACGGGCGTTGTACTCGAGCCGGGTTTCGCTCCATGCCGTGGGAACCCCCGATGCATCCTCTGCGATGGCGCGCTTCACGCGGCTGATGTTTGCCGGTCTTCCCGAGGCAAGCAGGTTGAACTCGTAGTCGGTCCGGAAGATCCGCGTCGGAGCAGCGCTGGAGAAGATCCTGATGCTCTCGATCTGGTCAAAGAAGTATGTGTAAGCCTCGGTGATTGTCTCGCCGGTGGTCTTGTCGAACACCTTCGTGACCGCGCGCCCCAGCGAGTCATAGGTCGTGTCAATCGCCCCGCGCAGGATGAGCGGGCCGGCGGCAGGCTTCTCGTAGAACTCCTGATGGGTCGGCAGGCCGTCGGCGCTGCGGGTGTAGCGGACCTCGTGGCCCAGCGCGTCCCGCCGCAGCGTCACGTTGCCATTGGCGTCGAACTCGTAGACCTCGACTCCCGTCCGCAGTGTCGTTCCGAGCTGGTCTCTCACCGTGTAGGTCACGGTGGTGCGAACGAGAGGAACGGTGTAGGCGACATCGGTGATGCCGCCGTTGTGGACCTGCCGCACCACTCTGTCCGAGGCGTCATAGGTGTTGACGAAGGTGCCGGCGCAGTTCACGCACGATCCGCCCGTTGCGTCGAACGTCGTAACGTTGTGGGGATCCATCGGGTCGGCGTAGGCATACGAGAGTGTCAGCGCGGGGTCATAGGCGGCGCCGGTCAGATTGCCCAGGGTGTCGTGTGTGTACTGGACCAGGGTGCCCGCGTGATCCTGGGCGCCCTGCAGCCTGCCGTTGGTGTCGTACAGAAGCTGGATGAACCGGCCGGTCGGCGCGCCGGTGTTGTCGAACTCATCGACTCTCAGCAGCCGGTAGTCCAGCGCCACCACGCCGGGGGTGGACGAGGCGGGAAAGCGATGGCGGGGGACCCCCACGAGCGGCAGCCGTCCACCGGGGTCGTAGCTGAACTGCAGCCAGCCGAGGTCCCGGTAGGTCTGCCTCGCCAGGCGGCCGCGGACATCGAAGTGGTTTTCGATCCCGCGCAGGTCAATCAGCGTCAAGGTTCCGTCGCCGTTGTCGATCAGCTCGGATGGGAAGCCGGCGGGTGCCTGGAACTGGCCCCCGGTCTTCAGGAAGTGTCTGCGCTCCCCGCCGGGGGTTCTCACGATGACCGAGCCGTCGGGGAACCTGAAAAGACGATGGTTGTAGACGTGGTCCCAGCCGTAGCCCAGTGGGCTGTCGTACTCCACCCGGCTGTCGTAGAAGCGCACGAGCTGCATGGGAACGCGTGAGGCGAATCGGAGATCCACCTCTTCGAAGTACTCCCGTCCGGACCACAGGTCGACAGGGTCGTTGGGGGCAGGTGGAGTGCCGCCGCAAGGGGGTTTGGGCGGTGGTGGCGCGCCGGGGCTGCCCGGCCCGGTTCCGCCACCGAAGTCGTGAGCGCGAGGCTGCCCGCCACCGGCAAAAAGCAGCCAGGCAATCCAGAGCGCCGCCACAGCGCTACGCGTGCGGCCCGCTGGGCGAGCGCCACTTCCTGGGTTCATCGTGACCACGCCCTGGTTCTCCGTTGCAGCGGTCATGTTTATACCGGACAAACCGACGGCAAGTCAACGTCCAATATCCAGGGCGTCGGCGATCGGGAAAAAACCCGGGGAGTTCAACGGTCCCGGTTCGTCCTGGAGGAGTTGTTCGCCGTCGTTCGGGACACGTGAGGCAACGGACGGAAGGCGGGGAGTGGCACGCGGTGATTGCTCGCGCGTAACGTCCAATCCTGTTGACACTTGGAAAAACGGTGGTATAAGGAAGCGAGCTATCTCCGGCCTGCGGACCGGAGGGCTTCAGAGGGATTGCACCTCCGTGCCCAGCAGGGCGCGGCCTGGCCCGGTGCACAAGAGCACTCCACAACATAAGTGACCACACGCTTGCCCAGGCTCCGCCGTCCGGACGCGCGCGCCGCGCGCTCCATACTCGTGTTTCCCGACGCCGCGGGGAGTCTCATACAGAAGGGAATCTCCTTGAGGGGGATGTCGTGATGAAGCGCGCGCTGACCTGCATGGCTTTCATTCTTTCGTGCCTCGTTTCATTCTCTGCCGCGCGCGCCGCCGACCCGGTGCCGCCAGCCGAGGTGTCCAACCTCACGGTCACCCGCTCGGGAAACAACGTCGTGATGAGCTGGGATGCCGTCACTCTGAATCTGCTGGGCGGCCCGGAGACGATCGGGTCCTACCGGGTCTATCGCGGCACCATGGGAAGCTTTGTCCCGGACAAGCCGGGCGGAACCAACCGGATCGGAACTCCGGCGACCAACGGCTTCAGCGACGTGGGAGGCATCACCGCCCCGGGCAACTTCTTCTACTTGATCTCCGGCGTCGATACGACGGGCAACGAGGGGAACACGCGCCGTTCGAGAGTCACGGCCACCTCGAACCTCAGCAGCTCGTTTTCCAGCTCCGCCGCCAACCTGAGCTGGACCGATGCCTCGCCTCTGGCCAACGTCGGGGGCTACCTGGTGATGTGGGGGACCACGCCGGGCGTGTATGACAATGGCCAGGATGTCGGCAACACCACCAACGCCGCGATCACGTCGCTGCTGCCGGGCATCACCTATTTCTTCGCCATCCTGCCCTACGACACGGCCGGAAACTACTTCCTGTTGTCCAACGAGACCTCGGGCGCGCTCCTGGGAGGCAACGGCCCCACGGAGGTGTGCGGCCGGATCGATAGTCCGACCACATGGGCGCTCTCTGGCAGCCCGTTCATCGTCACCTGCGACGTGAACGTCTGGCAGACCGGTCCGTTCAACCTGGCGCCGCCGCCACCGGCGATCCTGACGATCGAGCCGGGCGTGGTGGTGAAATTCAACGCCAACACGGCCCTCACGATCGGCAACGGGACGAACCCCGGAAAGCTGATCGCTCAGGGGACGGCCCCGGCGCCGATCCTTTTTACGGCCAACCAGACCTTCCCGCTGCCCGGAGCCTGGAGAGGGATCTTCTTCACGGATGGCGCCGACGACACATCGATCCTCGAGAGAGCCTCGGTGCAGTTCGCGGGTCTCGCGTTGACCAGCGGCGCCGCCCTGACGCTGACCTCGGCGGTTCCGACGGTGCGCAACGTCGCGATCAGCGGCAGCCTGAACTACGGCATTTTCCTGCAGACCCTTTCGCCCGCAGCGCTGCAGGCCATCACCATCGACAACGTAGCCGGGGCGGGGATCCGCTCCGACAACGGATCGCCCAGCATCACCGGCAGCAGCATCACCAACGCCGGCGGCTACGCCCTGAGCATCGCGGGGGTCAACTCGGCAGTCATCCAGAACAACAGCCTCGACCACGGGCTGTTCTTTGAGAGCGCCAGCGGCGAGCCGATCATCACGGGAAACACCTTCCTGCGCATGGCAGGGCAGGTCAACCGGGTCGGCGCCAACGATGTCGGGGAGTACTTCGGCTCCAACACTCATCAGGGCGGGCTCGCCACGCAGCTCGACATCCTGAGCGAGCGGGTGGACACGAACGCCACCTGGCCCAATCCGGGTTATCCTCTGCTCCTCCTCTCCAGCGCGACGCAGGTCTTCGGTGACGTCGTCAACGCCGTGACTCTGACGCTGCAACCGGGGCTCCAGGTCAGGTTCGGGACCTCCGCGTACATCCAGATCGGCTCGGGGACCAACCGGGGGGCGCTCGTGGCTGCCGGGACCGCAGGGCAGCCCATACTCTTCACGACCAACAATGCCACACCGGCTCCCGGCCAGTGGTCCGGCATCTTCTTCGATGATGGCGCCGACGACACCACGTCCCTCATCGAGCACGCGACGATCGAGTACACCGGATCCATTTTCCAGTCGGGGGTGCGCGTATCGGCCTCCTCGCCGCGTCTGCGGAACCTCACAGTGCGCCACAGCAGCGTCTACGGGATCTACCTGTCCAACAGCTCGGCGTTGATCGAGAACAGCTCGATCAGCAACACGGGCAACAACGGTATCCGGAGCGACGGAGGCGGCAGCCCCACGGTGCGGGGCTGCAACGTCGCCTCACCCACCGGCTACGGCATCCTCATCTCCTCGACCAACTCCGCGCGCATCGAGAACAACCAGGTGGCCAATGCCATCCAGTTCGACAGCGCTGCCGGCGATCCGATCATCACGGGCAACGCGTTCACCAACTTCGACACCTTCCCGCCGCGGGTCGGTGCCGATGACGTCGCCGAGATGGTGCAGAGCAATACCTTGCAGAATGCAACGGCCGCGGGCCGTCTGGAGATCCTGGGCGAGCCGCTGTCCACCAGTGCCACGTGGCCCAAGCCGGTATTCCCCTATGTCGCGTTCAGCGGGGATATCACGGTGGGTAATTCTCCCGCGACGCTGGTGACGCTGACCATCGCCGCAGGCAACACCATCCGGTTCAATTCCAGCACCAACCTCATCGTGGGCACGACGGTCAACCGCGGAGCCCTCGTGGCCGTCGGAACAATCCCGCTGCCGATCATCTTCACGACCAATAACGCCACGCCGGCCCCCGGCCAGTGGGCGGGAATCCTGTTCGAAGATCAGTCCGATGACGCCACCAGTATCCTCGATCGCTGCGTGGTGGAGTACTCCGGCCAGACCTTCTCAGGAAATGTGCGCGTGAATGCCGCCTCTCCGCGCATTCTCAACAGCACGATCCGCAACAGCAGCGTGCGGGGGATCTACGGGATCACCTCACCGTCGCCGATCATCCAGGGCAACACGTTCACAGGCAACGTGGAGTTCGACGTCTACATCAGCGGCACCAGCAACACGCCGGTGACGGGCAACACGTTCAACAGCAGCGGCGTCTTCTTCGACACCGCCGCGGGGACGCACGCGGTCACGGGAAACACCTTCAACAGCTACAACAACGCGACCCGCAACAGCCGCACGGGGGCGCACGCGGTGGCCGCGGTCAGCACCAATGCATTCAACGGCACGGGCGCCAACAGCAGGTGGGAAATCCTCGGCGAGGTCCTCTCAGCCAACGCGACCTGGCCCAACCCGGGCTTCCCCTATGTGATGATCAGCGACGTCACTGTGGGCAACTCACCCACCACGCTGGTGACACTGACGATCGCTGCAGGAGCGAACCTCCGCTTCAACTCCAGCGTCAGCCTCAACGCCGGCACCTCGGCCAACCGGGGCTCGCTGGTGGCGGTCGGCACGGTGCCGCTGCCGATCACCTTCACCACCAACAACGCCACACCGGCCCCAGGGCAGTGGCCCGGGATTTTCTTCGAAGACCAGTCCGATGACGCCATCAGCATCATGGATCGGTGTGTCGTCGAGTATGCCGGACAGAGCTTCTCGTCGAGCGTGAGGGTCAACGCCGCCTCGCCGCGAATCCTCAACAGCACGATCCGCAACAGCCTGGTTCGGGGAGTTTACGGGATCGGCGCGCCGTCGCCGACCATCCAGAACAACACCTTCACCGGCAATACCGAGTTCGACGTCTACATCAGCGGCGTCAGCAACGCCCAGGTGACGGGCAACTCCTTCACGAGCAACGGAGTCTTCTTCGACACGGCGGCCGGCACACACGCTGTGACCGGGAACACCTTCAACAGCTACAACAACGCGACGCGCAACAGCCGCACGGGAGCGCACGCGATCGGCGCGCTCGGGACCAATACTTTCAACGGCACGGGCGCCAACAGCCGGTGGGAGATCCTCGGGGAGGCTCTTTCCGCTAACGCGACCTGGGCCAACCCCGGCTTCCCCTATGTGATGATCAGCGACGTCACTGTGGGCAACTCGCCCGTCACGCTGGTGACACTGACGCTCGCTGCAGGAGCGAACCTCCGCTTCAACTCGGGCGTCAGCCTGAACGTCGGCACGTCGGTCAACCGGGGCTCGCTGGTTGCGGTC
>Ga0187894_10000132_pt1 | contig 94367 bp, 100 predicted proteins | sample GBC1701081metaG_FD_136650 | JGI IMG/M metagenome (GOLD analysis project Ga0187894, IMG submission 136650) | White microbial mat communities from a lava cave in the Kipuka Kanohina Cave System on the Island of Hawaii, USA - GBC170108-1 metaG ...
CGACCGCGAAGCGGCGGGCTGTCCTCTGTCGCCTGGGCAGCGTCCCTCGATCGGTCACGATGCATGAAGCATCGCTCCCTCCTCGCTCCTTGCCAGACAACAGATGCCAACCCGTCACGGCCATCTCCGGTATTGGGTCCGGACCCTGTGGTCCGGATCCTCAAGTCGGGGCTATACAGGGCGCGGTGCCATAGGCAAAAGGCCGGCCATGCCCAAAGCCGTCTTCGCGTCTGATCGCCGCCGCCGGTCGCTGTTGCCGAGGATCCTGATCGTCTTGCTGGTGCTGCTGATCGGCTTCCTCATCTATCTTTCGACCGTGGATACCGAGGTGCCGACCCAGCGCATCGAGCAGGATGTGACCAATGAAGCGTTGGCCCAATAAGGCCTTGCTCGGCGCCGGCACGGCGCTGCTGCTCATGGCGATTCCCGCTCTGAGCCAGGAAGCGCCCGAATCGCTGCTGCCGCCCGGCTTTGGCGATCCGCAGGATCTGCCGCCGCCGGAAGACCGGCCGCGCGCCCCGCGCCCCCAGCAGCCGCAGCCCGCTCCCGGCCCGACCGCCAATTCGCCGACGCTGCAGGAATCGGGCAACCCGGAAGAAGGCGAAGGCGGCCTCGGGGCGCTCGAGCAGCCGCGCCCGCTCAATTATTTCTCGATTCCCGAAGGCCGGGCGCGCCCGGTCGACTTGGTCGGGCCGCTCGAGCCGGGTAATTTCGGCCTTGGTCGCGATGCGTTCGGCCGGGGCGACGGCGCGATGCTTGCGGCCCTGATGCGCCAGCTCGATGCGCCTTTGCCTTCGCGCTGGGCCTCGATCCTGCTGCGCCGCGCTTTGCTGTCGCGTCTCGATGCGCCGGCCGGAATCAATCCGGTCGATTGGGTCGCCGAGCGCGCCGATCTCCTGCTCCGGATGGGCGAAGCCGACGCGGCCCGCATGCTGGTTCAGTCGGTCGACCAGGAAAATTACACGCCGCGGATGCTCGAGGTCGCCGGGCAGACCGCGCTCGCCACCGCCGATCCGGCCGCTTTGTGCCCGATCGTCGGACCGGCGCGGACGATTTCGGACGATGGCGTCTGGCTGCTCGCCGAGGCGATGTGCGCCGCACTGGAGGGCGAGCCGGCGCGCGCCTCGGCGCTGGCCGATCAGGCGCGCCGGCAAAGCGGCGCCGGCGGCATCGATCTCGCGCTCGCCGAGAAAGTGATCGGATCGGGAGCCGAGACCCGCCGTGCCTCGATCATCGATTGGCAGGGAGTCAACGAGCTGACGCCCTGGCGGCTGGGGCTTGCCAGCGCGACCGGTGCCGAAATCCCGCCGGCCTTGGTCAACCGGGCCACGCCGCGGATGCAGGCCTGGCTGGCGCGCGCGCCGATGCTGCCCCTGGAGCAACGGCTCGGCGCGGCCTCCGTTGCAGCCACGCTCGGCGTGTTCTCGTCGCATACGCTGGTCGAGATCTACAGCCTGCTGCTCGACCAGACCGATCCCGCCGAGCTCGAAGGCACGATTGGCCAACGGTTGCGGCTGGCCTGGACTCATCGCGATCCCGCCGAGCGGGTCGAAGCGATGCGTGAGCTCTGGGAGGATCCGGCGGCGCGCGCGCAGCGCTACGCGCGGCTGATCCTCACCTCGGGCGCCGCGGCGCGTGTGCCGGCTTCGCCCGACTTCGCCGGCGACGCCGACAATCTGGTGGCGTCGCTGCTGTCCGCGGGGCTCGACCGGCAGGCGGCGCACTGGGGTCAGGTGGTCCAGGACAGCGATAGCCAGCGCGCTTGGGCGATGCTCGCCGTCGCCGCACCCGGCTCGGCGGTCGAGATCAGCCCGGACCGGGTCCAAGCCCTGATCGGAGACGGCGCCGGCGGCCGCCGCGCGCAATTGCTCGTCGCCGCGCTCGCCGGACTCGGGCGGGCCCCCGACGCCGATGCCGCCCGGCTCGCCGCCGCGACCGGTCTTCAGCTCGGTGGCGACGACGCCTGGACCGCCGCGATCGACCGCGCCGCGCAAAGGCGCTTGCCGGGCGTGGTCGCCTTGCTCTCCGGAATCGGGATGCAGACCGGCCGCTGGTCGGGAGTGCCGCCGCACTATCTGTTCCGGATGATGCGGGCGCTGCGCACTGTCGGGCTCGACTATGAAGCGCGGATGATCGCCGCCGAGGCGATCGCCCGGCTCTGATGACCGACGCCGGCGATTCCGATGACCGGCGGCTGATCGCTCTGTTCCTTGAAATGATGGCGGCGGAGGCCGGCGCGGCGCGCAACACCCTGCTCGCTTATCGCCGCGACCTCGACGGCGCGTCGGCGCTGCTGCGCGGCGGGCTGTCGTCGGCTGGTCCCGTGAACCTGCAGCGCCTCGCCGAGCATTGGCTGCCGCTCAAGCGCGCCACCGTCGCGCGCAAGGCGGCGTCGCTGCGGCGTTTCTACGGCTTCCTCCATGACGAAGGGATCAGGGCCGACGATCCGTCCGCATCGCTGCCGCGTCCCGGAACCGAGCGTCCTTTGCCCAGGATCCTCGACCACCGGGCGGTCGACGCCCTGTTCGCCGAAATCGAGCGGCGCGGGGTCGCGGGCGTTCCCGGGGCACTGCGGATCGCCGCTTTGATCGAGCTGCTTTACGGTTCCGGGCTGCGCGCGACCGAGCTGGTGTCGCTGCCGCGCAACGCGGTCTCGCCCGACCGGCCGTTTCTGATTCTGCGCGGCAAGGGCGAGCGCGAGCGGCTGGTGCCGATTTCCGATCGCGCCCGCGCTGCGGTTGCGGCATGGGCGGCGCAAGTGCCGAAGGACGCGCTCTATCTGTTCCCCTCCGGCCGCAAGCATTTGAGCCGGGTGCGGCTCTACCAGCTGGTCAAGGCGCTTGCCGCCGACGCCGGCGTCCCGCCCGATCGGGTCAGCCCGCATGTGCTGCGCCATGCCTTCGCCACCCATTTGCTCGAAGGCGGCGCGGATCTGCGCGCGGTGCAGATGCTGCTTGGCCATGCCGACATCGCCACCACCCAGATCTACACCCATGTCGATTCGCGCCGGCTGGTCGAGCTGGTCAACAGCCGGCATCCGCTGGCGTCGCGCTAGGGTCGTCGCTGACGCGAGCACCGCACCAGCCCGCTCCCCCACGCTCGCGTTGACGCCTGGCGCAACCCGGCCTAACCCCTCGCGCCGCATGGCCACCTTTCTCGATTTCGAAAAACCGATCGCCGAACTGGAGGCGCGGATCGCCGAGCTGCGCGAGACCGCGTCGGCGGGCGAGCCCAATATCGCGGCCGAGATTCAGCGGCTCGAGGACCGTGCCGAGCGGCAGTTGCGCGACACCTATGCCAAGCTGACGCCCTGGCAGAAAACCCAGGTCGCACGGCATCCCGAGCGCCCGCATCTCAAGGATTATGTCGCGGCTCTGGTCGAGGATTTCGTGCCGCTGGCGGGCGATCGCGCCTTCGCCGAGGACGAAGCGATGATCGGCGGCCTCGGGCGCTTCAATGGGCGCAAGATCGTATTGATCGGTCACGAGAAGGGCGACGACACCGCAAGCCGCCTCAAGCACAATTTCGGCATGGCGCGGCCCGAGGGCTATCGCAAGGCGATCCGGCTGATGCAGCTTGCCGACCGGTTCGGCCTGCCGGTCGTCACGCTCGTCGACACCCCCGGCGCCTTTCCCGGCGTCCAGGCCGAGGAGCGCGGCCAGGCCGAGGCGATCGCCCGTTCGACCGAACAATGTCTGGCGCTCGGCGTGCCGCTGGTCGCGGCGATCGTCGGCGAAGGCGGTTCGGGCGGGGCGATCGCGATCGCGGCCGCCGATCGCGTGATCATGCTCGAACATTCGGTTTATGCGGTGATCTCGCCCGAAGGCTGCGCGTCGATCCTGTGGCGCACCGCCGACAAGGCGGCCGACGCCGCCGAAGCGATGCGGGTGACCGCCACCGATCTTCATCAGCTCGGCGTGATCGACCGGGTGGTGCCGGAGCCGGTCGGCGGTGCCCATCGCCGGCGCGCCGAAGCGATGGCGGCGCTGGGCGCGGCGATCGATGAGGAGCTCGAGGCTCTGGCGCCCTTGTCGCGCGACGAAGTCCGGGCCCGCCGCCGAGCCAAATTCCTTGCCCTTGCCTGACGCGCGCGGATTGCCGAATCAGATGGGGCCCGGGCCCAAATGCGGATCGGGCGGCGGGATTGCTCCCGCCGCCCGATCTTTTAGGCTTCCCGTGAAGCTTCAGCTTACGGGTTCGAGCCCTTCATCGCCGTCGAAACGTTGGTGAAGGTCGAATTCAGGCTGCTGCCGAGGCCCTGCATGGCAGTGATGGCGGCAACAGCGATCAGGGCGGCAATCAGGCCATACTCGATGGCGGTGGCGCCCTTCTTGTCGCGAATAAGCTTACGAATGAACATTTCCGGTCTCCTTGGTTCCAGTCCCACTCTTGGAAGTCCACACTTCCGCGTCGCCCCGCTTTTCGAAACTCTAGGTCGACGAACTCAAATATTAACGCAGAGGGGTTTCCAAATATTTAACGCGGCTCAGCCGCCGCGAACTTTCGTTGCAATCGTGTTCCAGGTTTCCGCGTTGGACGCCGACAAAGCGGCCAGTCCGACGATCATCGCCAGGAAGACCAGGCCGATGATCAGCGCGTATTCGATCGCGGTCGCGCCGCGCTTGTCCTTGAAAAGCCGGTGAAAAACCCGCATCGCCACTTCACTCCCACAAGCGGGCTTCTCGCCCGGTCATGGGGAGCACTCATAAATCAATCATCGTTAAGAGATTCCTACTGAAAACCAGGCACTTGCAAAATTTTCCGACAATGACGGTGGTGGCGGCGGCCCTGATCGGCGAATCGGGCAGGATCCTGCTCCAGCAGCGCGCCCCCGATCGGGCGATGGCCGGGCTTTGGGAATTTCCCGGCGGCAAGGTCGAGGACGGCGAGACGCCCGAGGCGGCGCTGCTGCGCGAGCTTCACGAGGAACTGGGCATCGAGGTCGACGCCGCGGCGCTGATGCCGGCCTGTTTCGCCAGCGCCCCGGTCGGCGGCCGGCACATGGTGCTGTTGCTCTACATCTGCCGGGCGTGGCGCGGGATACCCCGCCCGCTCGACGCCAGTGCGCTCAAATGGGTGGCGATCGGCGACATGCCGGGCCTGGCGATGCCGCCGGCCGACGCGCCTTTGATCCCGCTGCTCGAAGCGCTGCTCTAGCTCTTAGGTTTTAGCGCCTCGGCCAGCGATGCGGTGGCGCTGCCGCGTCGCGCCGGCTGGGGCTGGTTGGGGCCGGGCGCCCAGCCGCTGACGTGGATGATGGTGAATTGCTCCATGGTCTTGCCGTCGGCGTCGGCGTGCGCGGCAAAATCGGCGATCGCCGCGGCGAGGCCGATTCGCGAGACCGGTTGTCGCGCACGCGCGGCGAGGAGGTTGGTCGCCGCCATTCCGCGCAGATCGGCGACGAGCCCCGCGAGTGACGGGAAACGCACCGCGACGCTGTCGCAATCGGCGACCGGGAGCGCGAAGCCGGCGCGGACGAGCAGGTCGCCGGCGGTGCGGACGTCGATCTGCGGGTGGATGCGTGCGCTCGCCGCCCCGTCCTGCGCCTCCTCGGCGGCGCGCATTGCGCTCCTCAGCCGCGGCAGGCTGCCGGCACCGGCGAACGCGGCGAGGAACAGGCCGTCGGGCTTGAGCGTCCGCCGCACCAGCGCGAGTGCACCGGGAAGGTCGTTGACGGTGTCGAGCGCGCCGACCGAGACGACGAGGTCGAACGCCGCATCGGCAAAGGGAAGCCGGTCCTCGTCGCATTGCACGCCGACGGCTGCTTTGGCGAAGGCGGCGCCGGCGTCGGCGGCGACCACATCGAGGCCGCGCGCGCGCAGCAGGCCGGTCAGATAGGCGTCGCCGCAGCCAAGATCGAGCACGGCCCGGAACGGCCGTGTCACTAGGTCGAGCCGCGCCGCCAGCTCGTCCGCCGCGCGCCGGTGCAGATAGCGCGCGTCCGCGCCGATCGCCGCCGCGCGGTCGCGCCGGAGCCGGCGAAGGCGCCTGTCGAACGGCTTGTCCTGGGGGCTGCCGGGATCCATGGCGAGCGCCTATAGCAAAGCGGGGAACGCGCCGCGCGCCTGTCCGTCGGTGGACAGGATCGTCCGATTCCGGACAATGGTTTCGACAGGCGGGTGCGGGCCGGCCGCTGTGGAAAGGCGCTGGCACGTGTCTTGCTGTCAATCCGGCACGGGCGTCTTACTCTTCGCTTGGCCTCTTCCGGCCTTGCCGATAAAAGCCGCAGGAGCGAACAAGTGTGTTGCATAGATAATACAGCTATGCGAGTAGAAGGCGCGACATGACCGAACAGGCTTTCGAGCAGATGCGCCGCGCGATGGTGGCCAGTCAGCTCCGGACCACCGGGGTCAACGACCCGCGGGTAATTGTCGCGATGGGCGCGGTTCCGCGCGAACGCTTCGTCCCTCGGGACCGGGCCGCGCTGGCTTATGCAGACGCGCTCATTCCGCTCGGCAATGGGCGGCAGCTCAATCCGCCGATGGCGCTCGGCCGGATGCTCACCGAGGCGCATCTGACGGGAACCGAGCGGGCGCTCGTGATCGGCGCCGCGACCGGCTATGCCGCGGCGGTGCTGGCGCGGCTGACGGCAAAAGTGGTCGCGGTCGAGGAAGATCCCGGGCTCTTCGGTTTCGCGCGCGACGCGCTGGCCGGCAGCGGTGTCGAACTGATCGAAGGGCCGCTCGGCGACGGCCATCGCGCCGGCGCGCCTTATGATTTCGTGCTGATCGACGGCGCGGTCGAGCAGGTGCCCAAGGCGATCGTCGATCAGGTTGCCGAAGGCGGCGAGATCGCTCTGGCCTTGCTCGAGCAGAATGTGAGCCGGCTGTGCGTCGGCCGGGTTGCAGCGGGCGCGTTCGGCACCACCTGTTATGCGGACGCCGCCGCCGCGGCGCTGCCTGGGTTCGCGAGCCCTCGGGGTTTCAGCTTTTGACGAATGGAGTGACGGCGTGATGCGTGGACGGTGGCTGGCCGCGGCAGGAATCGCCGCTTTGGTCTGGAGCGGAGCGGCGGCCGCGCAGGAGACGCCCGTGCCGGGGACCGACGGCGTCGTCGACACGCTGCGCGAGGCTCTGGTCAGCACCTACGCCAGCAATCCGACGATCATGGCCGAGCGCCAGACGCTGCGGACCCGCGACGAGGACGTCGCGCTCGCCCGGTCGCAGGGGCGGCCGCAGGTCTCGGCTTCGGCGAGTTTCAACCAGGACGTGGTGTCGCGCAATCTCGGCCGCAACGGGCGCGACTTCACCGCCGGCGCCGACGTCAGCCTGCCGTTGTTCGCCGGCGGCCGCATCCGCAATGGGGTCCGCGCCGCCGACACCAGGGTCGAAGCCGGGCGCGCCGATCTGCGCGCCACCGAGGGCGACATCTTCACCGAGGCTGTCGCCGCCTACATGGACGTGATTCGCGATCGCTCGATCGTCCAGCTCAATCGCAACCAGGTCCGCGTTCTCGACACCAATTTGCAGGCGACGCGCGACCGCTTCGAGGTCGGCGATCTCACCCGCACCGACGTCGCCCAGTCCGACGCGCGGCTCGCGCTGGCGCGCAGCAACCTCGCCCGGGCCGAAGGCACGCTCGAGGCCAGCGAGGAGAATTACCGGCGGGTGATCGGGCAGATGCCGCCCGATCTCCAGCCGCCCAATCCGCTGCCGCCGCTTCCGGCGACGCCCGATCTGGCGACCGACGTCGCGCTCGCCAACAACGCCGATCTCGCCTCGATCGCCGCGCAGGCGCGCGCCGCGGGCTTCGACGTCGCGGCGGCGCGCGGCGAGCGGCTGCCGACGATCTCGGCGGTGAGCGGCACCCGTTATTTCAACACGTTGGGCACGGCCGACAACGCCACCGGCGGCACCAACATCAGCCCGAACAGCACGACCAGCACCGGGATCGGCGTGTCGCTGACCATGCCGCTCTACCAGGGCGGGGCGGCGGGCGCGCGGGTACGCCGCGCGCAGGCGTTCCGCGGCCAGCTGCTCGAACAGGCGATCGGGGTCGAGCGCCTCGTCGTCTCGAACACCCGCGCCGCTTTCGCGTCCTATCAGGCTGCGAACGAGGCGATCGAATCGAACACGATCGCGGTCGCCGCCAACGAGCTCGCGCTCGAGGGGACGCGCGCCGAGCAGACGGTGGGCACCCGCAACATCCTCGACGTGCTCAACGCCGAACAGGAATTGCTCAACAGCCAGGTGCTTTTGGTGACGGCGCGGCGCGACGCTTATGTCGCCGGCTTCCAGCTGCTCAACGCGATGGGACAGGCCGAGGCCGAGGATCTCAACCTCGACGGCGGACCTCTCTACGATCCTCTGGTCTATTATAACCGCTATTCGCGAAGCTGGTCGGACTGGGATGATGGACCGACGCCGCGGCCGGTCTCGACCCGGACCGTTCCCGCCGATACCAACAGCCCGGTGACTCAGCTTCCTCGATAAGCCCCGTGACAGAGCGTGCCCAATGAGCGATAAGGCGCTCGTTATGGGGGATATTCATCAAGATCCTTCGATGGAGGAGATCCTCGCCTCCATCAAGCGGGTGATCGCCGAGGACAACAAATCCGCGGTGCTGCCGCCGCGGGTTCGTCGTGCCGCGTCCGCCGACGGATCGACGGCGGAAGAGCCGGTCGAGGACGACGTGCTCGAGCTCAACGACCCGGTCGAGGAAACCGGGATCATGTCGACCGATGCCGCCGCCGCCAGCCGCGATCGGCTCGCGGCGCTCCAGGCGCTGCGCCAGCGCACCGAGATGCCCGTCGATCAGGGCGCGCTCGAGCAGGTCGTGCGCGATATGCTCAAGCCGATGCTCAAGGACTGGCTCGACGAGCATCTTCCGGGAATCGTCGAACAGCTCGTCACCCGCGAGATCTCCCGGATCACCGGCCGGAATCTTTAGCGGGGGCTGGCGGAGCGGCATCGGCGCGCTAAGAGCGCCGACATGAGCGAACTGCCCAAGACTTTCGATCCCGCCGATCTCGAAGCGCGCTGGTACGCGCATTGGGAAGCCAACGGCCTGTTCCGCCCGGCCCGCGACGAGGCCGAGCCGTTCACCATCGTCATCCCGCCGCCGAACGTGACCGGATCGCTCCATCTCGGCCATGCGCTCGACGTCACGCTCCAGGACATCCTGATCCGCCACGCCCGGATGCAGGGCAAGGACGCGCTTTGGGTGATCGGCATGGATCATGCCGGAATCGCGACCCAGATGGTGGTCGAGCGGCAATTGAACGAGCGCCAGCAGAAGCGCACCGACTTCACCCGCGACGCGTTCGTCGACAAGGTCTGGCAGTGGAAGGCCGAGAGCGGCGGCGCGATCACCGGCCAGCTCCGCCGGCTCGGCGCCTCATGCGACTGGACCAATGAGCGCTTCACCATGGACCCGGGCTTCAGCCGGGCGGTGCTCAAGGTGTTCGTCGATCTCTATCGGGACAAGCTGCTCTACCGCGACAAAAGACTGGTCAATTGGGATCCGGGGCTCAGGACCGCGATCTCCGATCTCGAGGTCGAGACCAATGAGGTCGCCGGCAAGTTCTGGCATTTCCGCTATCCGCTCGAAGACGGCTCGGGCGCGGTCTCGGTCGCGACCACCCGGCCCGAGACGATGCTCGCCGACATGGCGGTCGCGGTCCATCCCGACGATGCGCGCTATCGTGCGCTGGTCGGCCGCAACGTCCGGCTGCCGGTCACCGGGCGGCTGGTGCCGGTGATCGCCGACGAGCATGCCGATCCCGAGCTGGGCTCGGGCGCGGTCAAGATCACCCCGGGTCACGACTTCAACGATTTCGAGGTCGGCAAGCGCGCCGGCTTCAAGCCCGCCGAGATGCTCAACATGCTCGATGCCGAGGCAAAGGTGATTCAGACCGCCGACGGGCTGATCCCCGACACGCTGCTCGGCCTCGACCGGTTCGAGGCGCGCCAGAGGGTGATCGCCCTGATCGAGGCGGAAGGGCATCTCGAAAAGATCGAGGACCGGATGATCGCGACGCCGTTCGGCGACCGGTCCGGGGTGGTGATCGAGCCTTGGCTGACCGATCAATGGTATGTCGACGCCGCGACCCTGGCGAAGCGGCCGATCGAAGCGGTCCGCTCGGGCGCGATCAAGATCGTGCCCAGGAGCTGGGAGAAGACCTGGTTCAACTGGCTCGAGAACATCCAGCCCTGGTGCGTCTCGCGCCAGCTCTGGTGGGGGCACCAGATTCCCGCCTGGTATGACGATGACGGCCAGGTCTTCGTCGCGGAGACCGAGGCTGAGGCGCAGGCGCAAGCCGGGGAGGGGATAAAGCTGCGCCGCGATCCCGACGTGCTCGACACCTGGTTTTCTTCCGCGCTCTGGCCGTTTGCGACCTTGGGCTGGCCCGAGCAGACCGAGGAGCTGCGACGTCATTACCCCAATGACGTCCTGATCTCGGGGTTCGACATCATCTTCTTCTGGGACGCCCGGATGGCGATGCAGGGCTTCCACCTCATGGGCGAGCGGCCGTGGAAGAGGCTCTACCTCCATGGGCTGGTGCGCGACGCCAAGGGTCAGAAGATGTCCAAGTCGAAGGGCAATACGGTCGATCCGCTCGGGCTGATCGACCGCTACGGCGCCGACGCGCTGCGCTTCACCCTCGCCGCGATGGAGAGCCAGGGCCGCGACATCAAGCTCGATGAGAAGCGCGTCGAGGGCTATCGCAACTTCGCGACCAAGCTCTGGAACGCGGCGCGCTTCTGCCAGGCCAACGGGATCGGCGCCTCGCGCGCGATCGAGCCGCCCGTCGCGACCTTGCCGGTCAACCGCTGGATCCTTGGCGAGACGGTCAGGACCGTCCAGGCGCTCGACATCGCGCTCGCCGAGCTGCGCTACGACGAGGGCGCCAACGCGATCTATCATTTCGTCTGGGCGACCTTCTGCGACTGGTATCTCGAGCTGATCAAGCCTGCTTATTCGGAGACCGAGAAGGGCGAAATCGACTCCGAGACCAGGGACGTCGCGGCGTGGGTGCTCGACCAGATCCTGGTCATGCTCCACCCGTTCATGCCGTTCGTCACCGAGGAATTGTGGACCGCGATGGGCGAGCGGCCTTATCCGCTGATCCTGGCGAAATGGCCGATGCCCGACGCGCGGGCGCTCGATTCCGAGGCCGGCCCGGAAATCGACTGGCTGATCCGCCTCGTCAACGGCATCCGCACCGCGCGCGCCGAGCTCAACGTGCCCTCGGCCGCCCGCCTACCGCTCCATGTCCGCGATGCCGCGGCATCGACCGAAGCGCGGCTCGTGCGCCACGCCGCCGCGCTGCAGCGGCTTGCCCGGGTCGCGCTGGCCGCCGACGGTGCCGGCGAAGGCGGCGCGGCGCAGGTCGTGATCGACGAAGCGACCTTCGTCCTGCCGCTCGAAGGCGTGATCGACATTGCCGCCGAGCGTGGTCGCTTGGCCAAGGCGGCCGAGGCGGCCGAGAAGGAGCGCGATTCGCTCGGCGCGCGGCTCGCCAATCCGAGCTTCGTCGAGCGCGCCAAGCCCGAGGCGGTCGAAAAGGCACGCGCCGATCATCAGGAGAAGGCTTCCGATGCCGCGAAATACCGTGCCGCTTTGGCGAGGCTCGGCTGATGGCGAGGCGACCGCGCCAGCGCGACCTCGTCAATGGGGCGATCGGGCCGACCTTGCTCGCTTTCGCCATGCCCACCCTGGGCTCGTCGATCCTGCAGTCGCTCAACGGCTCGATCAACACCGTCTGGGTCGGCCGCTTCCTCGGCGAGGACGCGCTCGCCGCGACCTCCAACGCGAACATGGTGATGTTCCTGCTGATGGCCTTCATCTTCGGCTTCGGCATGGCGGCGATGGTGCTTGTCGGTCAGGCTTGCGGCCGCGGCGATATCGGCGCGGCGCGGCGGGCGATGGGTGCCGCGATCGGCACCTTCGTGCCGGTGTCGGCGGCGATCGCGGTGCTCGGCTGGATCGGCGCGCCGCTGCTGCTGCGGCTGCTCGGCACGCCCGCGGACTCGGTGCCCCTCGCTCTGGCCTATGTGCGCGTCATCTTCCTCGCCATGCCGCCGATCATGCTCTCGGCGCTGTTGACGATGGGCCTGCGCGGCACCGGCGATGCGATGACGCCGCTTTGGTTCATGCTGCTCTCGGCGGTCCTCGACGCCGGCCTCAACCCGGTGCTCATCCTCGGCCTCGGCCCGGCGCCGGCCATGGGCATCGCCGGCTCGGCGGCCGCAACGGTGATCGCCAATATTGCCACACTGATCGGGCTGGTGGCCTATATCTACTGGCGCGACCTGCCGTTGCGGCTGCGGGGTCACGAACTCGCTTTTCTTCGCCCCGATCCGGCATTGGCCCGGACGATCGTCGCCAAGGGCCTGCCGATGGGCCTGCAGATGATCGTGATCTCCTCCGCCGGCCTGGCGACCGTGGGCCTGGTCAACCGGGAGGGCGTCGCGACCGCCGCGGCGTTCGGTGTGGCGATGCAGCTTTGGGCCTATGTCCAGATGCCGGCCATCGCCCTCGGCGGCGCGACGGGCGCGATGGCGGCGCAGAATATCGGCGCCGGGCGATGGGACCGGCTCGGCGCGATCACCCGCGCCGGCATAATTTACAATCTGCTGATCACCGGCGCGCTGGTGCTGCTGCTCTGGCTCATTGCCCGGCCGGCTCTGGCCCTGTTCCTCGGCGGCGACAGCGCGGCGCTGCCGGTCGCCCAGCACATCCTGCTGCTCACCAACTGGAGCTTCCTGCTGTTCGGGATCACCATGGTCTTGTTCGGCACGATTCGCGCCAATGGCGCGGTGATCGCGCCGCTGATCATCATGACGATCGGGCTCTATCCGATCCGGCTCGGCTTCATGCTTGGTTTCCACCCGATACTCGGCTCGGATGCGCTGTGGCTGAGCTATCCGGTCGGCGCGATCGCGGTCCTGGCGATGGCAACGGTTTATTATCTCCGCGGCGGCTGGAAGCGCGGCCGGATGGGCGGCCCACTCGACCCGACGGAGGCGGTCGAGGAGGCGGCTGCCGACGGTGAGCCAAGCGGACGACTGTGCCCCTCCGGCTGATAGCGTCCGGACCTACGCAGCAAACGCCCTTGCCTTGCGCCCGCGCCACGCTAAGCCCGCTTGCGCTATGTCCGCGGCCTCCTTTCCCGCCCTCCGCATGCGGCGCACCCGGGCTCACGCTTGGAGCCGTGCGCTCGTCGCGGAGACGGTGCTGACCCCGGCGGACTTGATCTGGCCTTTGTTCGTGAGTGAAGGGCAGGGGATCGAGGAGCCGATCGCATCGCTTCCCGGCGTGTCGCGCTGGTCGGTCGACGCGATCGCGGCGCGCGCCAAAGAAGCGGCGGCGCTCGGCATCCCGTGCATCGCTTTATTCCCCAATACGCCGGTCGAATTGCGCAGCGACGATGCGCGCGAGGCGCTCAACGCCGACAATCTGATCTGCCGCGCGATCCGCGCCGCCAAGGACGCTGCCCCCGAGGTCGGCGTCCTGACCGACGTCGCGCTCGATCCCTATACCGCGCACGGCCATGACGGCCTGACCGACGAGACGGACTACGTCCGCAACGACGCGACTGTCGAGATTCTGGTCGAACAGGCCCTGGTCCAGGCGGCCGCCGGCGCCGACATCGTCGCCCCGTCCGACATGATGGACGGCCGGATCGTCGCGATCCGCTCGGCGCTCGAGCAAAGCGGTCACGTCAACGTCCAGATCATGGCCTATGCCGCCAAATATGCCTCGGCTTTTTACGGGCCGTTTCGCGACGCGGTCGGTTCGCGCGGCCTGCTGAAGGGCGACAAGAAAAGCTATCAGATGGATCCCGCCAACGCCGCCGAAGCGTTGCGCGAGGTCGCGCTCGATCTCGCCGAGGGTGCCGATACGGTGATGGTGAAGCCGGGCCTACCCTATCTCGATATAATATTTCGAGTGAAGCAGCGCTTTGAAGTTCCTGTTTTCGCTTATCAAGTCTCCGGAGAATATGCGATGATCGAAGCCGCGGCCGCGGCCGGAGCCGGGGAACGCGACGCGCTGCTGATCGAGTCGTTGATGGCGTTCAAGCGGGCCGGCTGCTCGGGCATCCTCAGCTATCATGCGCCGGTCGCGGCGCGACTGCTTTCGCGGACATGATCGAACAGCTTCGCGCCGAGCTGCGGGCGTTGCAGGCGGCGGCCGCGCCGCTTGAGCCGGGCGCCGAGGATCGCGCGGCCTTGATGGCGCTGGCCGGCGATCATGTGCAGGATTTCCTTGGCGATCTTGCCGAGGCTCCCGCGCTCCGCAGCCCGGACGAGGTTTTCGCCCGGCGCCTCGATCCCGAATTCGGCGAGCAGGGCCGCAGCCCGGCCGAGACGCTGGCTTATCTTGGCGAATGCGTCGACCGGCCCGGCGTGGCCACCGCCTCGCCGCGCTTCATGGGCTATATTCCCGGCGGCGGGCTGTTCCATTCGGCGCTTGGCGATTTCCTTGCCGCTGCATCCAACAAATATGCCGGCTTCGCCCCGGCCGGGCCGGGCGCGGTCCGTCTCGAAAACGCAACCGCCGCCTGGCTGGCGCAGGTGATCGGCTTCCCCGCCGGCGCGACGGGCACATTGACCTCGGGCGGCAGCATGGCGAACCTGACCGCGATCGTCGCCGCGCGTGAGGCGCGCAACGAAGACGGCGGCGGCGCGGTCTATCTGACGCGCTTCGCCCATCATTGCATCGACAAGGCGCTGCGCATCGCCGGGCGGGCCAAGGCGCCGCGTCGCCTGATCGCGACCGATGATCGCCACCGGATGAAGGCCGACGCACTTGCCGAAACGTTGGAGCGCGACGCGGCCGACGGGATCAGGCCCTGGCTCGTCGTGGCATCGGCGGGGACGGTCGACACCGGTGCGGTCGATCCGCTGCCCGAGATCGCCGATCTCTGCGCACGGCACGGCGCCTGGTTCCATGTCGACGGCGCCTATGGCGGCCTGTTCATGCTCTGCGAGGAGGGGCGGGCGGTTCTTGGCGGGATCGAGCGCGCCGATTCGCTCGCGCTCGATCCGCACAAGACCCTGTTCCTGCCCTATGGCACCGGTGCGGTGCTTGCGCGGGACGGGCGGCACCTGCTCGACGCGTTCGGCGCGAGCGCCGATTATATGCGTCCGTTCGGCGAAAATGCCGTCGGCCCGTCCCCGAGCGACCTTTCCCCCGAGCTGACGCGCCATTTCCGCGCGCTGCGGCTCTGGCTGCCGCTGCAGATCTGCGGCGTTGCCGCGTTCCGCGCGGCGCAATCGGAGAAGATCAAGCTCGCCCGCTATTTCCACGCCCGCCTGGCGGCGATGGAAGACTGGGATGCGGGGCCGCCGCCCGATCTTTCGGTGGTCGCCTTTCGCTTCCGGCCGCGACATGGCGACGCCGATTCGTTCAACGATCGGCTGCAGCAGCGGCTGCAGGAGGATGGCCGGGCGTTCATGAGCGGGACCCGGATCGGCGGCGCGCCATGGCTTCGCTGTGCGATATTGTCGTTTCGTACCCATCTGACGCATATCGACGAGACGATCGACCTGCTAAGCCGCACCGCCGCCGCGCTGCAATCGGAATGAAGGGGGAGAGAGTGCAGAGCGAAGCCGCCGCGAATCGGGTCGACGAGCGCTACGCCCGCCCGCTGTTCCTGCTGACGGTCATCACCGGATCGTTTCTTCTCTTCCTGACCCAGCCGATGATCGCCCGGATGGCGCTCCCCCGGGTCGGCGGCTCGCCGTCGATCTGGAACAGCGCGATGCTGGTGTTTCAGCTGCTGCTGCTTGCCGGCTACGCTTATGCCCACGGCATCTCCTATCTGCGCCCGCGGCTGCAGGTCGGAATTCACCTGGCCCTGCTCGGCCTGGCGGCTCTGTGGCTGCCGATCGGCCTCAGCGATGCGTCGCCGCCGGCGACCGGCGAACCCGCTTTCTGGGTGCCCTGGTTCCTGATCAGCTCGATCGGGATTCTGTTCTTCATCGTCTCGGCGCAGGCGCCGCTGATGCAGCGCTGGTACGCGCTCGAAACCAGCCGCGGCGATCCCTATCCGCTTTACGCCGCATCCAATCTCGGCAGCTTCGCCGGGCTGCTCTCTTATCCGTTGATCGTCGAGCCGCTGATGAGCCTGCAGCAGCAGAGCTGGCTGTGGACCGCGATCTACGCCTTGCTCGTGCTGCTTGTCGCCGGCTGCGCCCTGACCGTGCCGGCCAATGCGGTCGAAGCGCTGCCGGAGGAAACCGCGCCGCCGCCGACCCGCCGCCAGATGCTGCACTGGATCGTGCTCGCCGCCGTGCCCTCGGGGCTGATGCTGTCGACCACGACCCATCTGACCACCGATATCGTCGCGATGCCGTTGCTCTGGGCGCTGCCGCTCGGCCTCTATTTGCTGAGCTTCGTGATCGCCTTCGCCGGGCGGCGCGGACCGGCCGACCTGATCACCGTGCTGGCGCCGCTGATCATCCTGATCGCCGGCGGGCTCGCCTTCAGCGACGGCACCCGCAATCCCTTCTTCTCGGCCACGCTCGGCCTGGTTCTGCTGTTCGTCGTCGCGGTTGCGCTCCACAGCGCGATGTTCCGGCTGCGCCCGGCGGTCGGTCATTTGACCCGCTTCTACCTTGCCATGTCGATCGGCGGCGCGCTCGGCGGGCTGTTCTGCGCGATCATTGCGCCCTTGCTGTTCGATTGGGCCTACGAGCACCCGCTGCTGATCCTCGCCGCAGCCCTGCTGGTGCCGCAATATCCGCTGGTGCCCTGGCCGGCGGCGCTGAAGCGGGTCCTCGGCATCGTTCTGCCCGGGCTCGCCTTCATCCTCTCCTTTGCCGCCGAGCGCGGCCTGCTCGGCCATACCCCGGCGGCGGCGATGGCCGGCAGCATCGTGGTTTCGCTGCTCGCGCTCGCTTGCCTCGGCCGGCGCGTGGCCTTCGCCGCGAGCCTGTTCGCCTTGATGCTGAGCTATGGTGGCTGGTCGACGATCGCCCGCTCGACCACCGACAACCGCACCCGCTCCTATTTCGGGATTTACGAGGTCAGCGAGCGCCGCGATCACAGCGCGCGGGTGCTGACCCACGGCACAACCCTGCACGGCATCCAGAATCTCGCTCCGGGGCTGGAGACCGTTCCGACCAGCTATTATGCGCGCCGCTCGGGCGTCGGCATCGCGCTCACCAACGCCAACGCCCTGTACGGCCCGCACGCGCGGATCGGGGTGGTCGGCCTCGGCAGCGGCACGCTCTCCTGCTACCATCAGAACGGCCAGCATTGGTCGATCTTCGAGATCGATCCGGCGATGGTCCAGGTCGCGCGGACCCGCTTCACCTTCCTCACCCAGTGCGCCCCCGACGCGCGGATCGTGCTCGGCGATGCCCGGCTCAGCCTGTCGCGCCAGCCGGCCAATTCGATCGACATCCTCGCGGTCGACGCCTTCTCGTCCGATTCGGTGCCGATGCACCTGCTCACCCGCGAAGCGCTCGGCGTCTATGGCCGGGCGGTGCAGCGCGACGGCATCGTCCTGTTCCACATCTCCAACCGCTATCTCGACCTGAAGCCGGTGGTCGCCGACATCGCCGCGCGCGGCGGCTGGACCAGCGCGATGCTGCAATATCTGCCCAGCGACGAGGAGCAGGTGCTCAACGCCACCATCTCGGTCTGGATCGCGCTGTCGCGCAACCCGGCGACGATCGACCGGCTGGTGGCGCTGAGCGGTGGCGACCGAGCCAATTGGGAGGTGCTCGAAACCACGCCCGGCTTCGCCGGCTGGAGCGACGACCATGCCTCGATCCTGCCGATCATCAACTATCCGCGCTGGTTGCCCTGGTCGCGGCGTTAGACGGTGGCGGGAAGCCGGGAGGAGGGTAAGTGGACGCGAGCCTGATCAGCTTTGGCGGCATGACGCCACGGATCGATCCGACCGCTTTCGTCGCGCCGGGCGCGCGGCTGATCGGCGATGTCGAGATCGGGGCGGGGGCGAGCATCTGGTACAATTGCGTGCTGCGCGGCGACTATAACAAGATCCGGGTCGGCGCCCGCTCGAATGTCCAGGACGGCAGCGTGATCCACGTCGATTCGCCGCATCCGGGCCGCGAGGCCGGCTTCCCGACGATCATCGGCGAAGAGGTGCTGATCGGCCACCTCGCCATGGTTCATGGCTGCATTCTTCACGATCGCGCCTTTGTCGGCCTCGGATCGATCGTGATGGACGGCTGCGAGATCGAAGGCGATGCGATGCTCGCCGCCGGCGCGATGCTGACCCCCGGCAAGCGCATCCCCACCGGCCAGCTCTGGGCCGGACGGCCCGCCAAATATGTCCGCGACCTCAGCGAGGCCGACATCCGCGGAATGCGTGAAGGCGTCGCCCATTATGTCGCGACCGGCCGTCTCCACATGGCCGCGCTCAAGGGGGGCTGAGCCGGGGGCGCAGCGCCTCGAGCCGCTGCTGCTGCCGCCCGGCAATCTCCTCGGCGAATACGATCGCGGCGTCGATCGCCGCGACATCCTCGTCGTTGGTCGGCAGATCGGCGCGGCCGATCGCGAGCTGATCGAGCGCGGTCAACGCCGCCATCGTCTGCGCACGCGCCGCCTCGAGCCGTGAAAACGCGAGCTGCGCCTCGACCCAGCGCTCGCTTTGCGGCGCGCCGGCGCGTCCGATCGCCGCTGCGGCGGGCCCCTCGGCCGCGGCGAAGGCGCGATCGCCTTCCGCCGCCTGCTGCCGCAGCGCCGTCACATGCGCGCCAAGCGCAGCATCACTCGGCACCTCGATCGGCGTCCGCGTCGGCTCCTCCGTCGAAAATTCGCGTTCCGCGGCGCGCGGCGCGACCGATGGAAACGTGCCCTGCGGCGCACATCCGGCGGTCGCGAGAAGGGCGAGGAGCAGGGCGGTCCGGGCGGTCATCGACTCTCCCTATGCGCCGGCTCCGTGCCCGGCAACCGGGGGTTGCGTGGTTGTCGCCCAGCCCCTATGTCGCCCCATCCCGCGCGCCCGTAGCTCAGCTGGATAGAGCACCAGACTACGAATCTGGGGGCCGGAGGTTCGAATCCTTCCGGGCGCGCCAATCGCTAACGAGTCTTACCCCAATCCTCGACCCCGCATGGACACGGAGGCGGCGTTCCCTGCCCAACGCTCCCGCCGCGTCTTGTTGATCCCGGGATGCCCCCGAACTGCTCGGCGAGGAAGTCGATCAGTATTTGGACGCGGGCGATGTTTGCACGCTCGGGGGCGACGAGCATGATGCTGCACCTTGCCGAACAAAGAGCGTCGCCCGATCCCGCTTTGGAAAGCGAAGGCTCGCCGGTTTTGGCCGGTTCAAGCTATGCAGCGCGAACCGGTAGAGGAAGTTGCGGCCCGACCATCGTCCTGTCCGAGGGAGCGTCGCAGCGCTGACACATAGCCGACTGGGGCCTGGAGGCGGTCCTCCGCGAATAGCGCGCCGCAGCGTGGACGCACGCCGTCGGGAAGGAAGAAGCGCTTCTGGCGGCGACCGCCTCTCCAAGCCACCCGAGGGCCTGCGCGCTGGACGTTGGAGTTGTTTGCTGACCCAATGGTCAGGCTCGCGGAGCTTGACGGCTTATCACGCGAGACGGTGTGCGCCGCTTGGCCGATGACGACTTCAAGCCCTGGCGCGCAAGGAGGCTTGACCCCACGGCGCAACCCGTTCTTGCATTTCAGCACACGATTATGTAACGTTTGCTCCATAATATGGGTCAAGTCTGACCTTCGAGAAAGGATAGCGCGATGGCGCGGCCGAGAACCTTTGCCGAGGACGAAGTGTTGGACGCCGCGGTTGAACGCTTCCGGCGCTGCGGCTATGCGGCGACCTCGGTGCGCGATCTCGGCGAGGTGATGGGGCTCGGGCAAGCGAGCTTCTACAATGCTTTCGGCACCAAACGGGCGCTCTTCGCTCGCGCCTTCGACCGCTATCTCGACACTGGCATGCGCGAGTGCCTCATCCGGCTCGAGGCCTCGCTCCCGCCGCGCCGCGCTATCGAAGCGTTCCTGACGGAGATTGTCGAGCGATCGCTCGGAGATTCCGATCGCTGTGGCTGCCTGCTCGTCAATACGGCGCTAGAAGTGGCGCCGCGAGATCCGCGAGTCGGTGCAGTCGTTGTAGAGCGTCTAGGTGAGCTCGAACTCTTCTTCCACCGCTGCATCCTTGCGGCCCAGCGAGCCGGAACGGTAGCGCAAGGTCTTGAGGCTGCGGATGCGGCGCGGCTGATGCTGTCGACAGTCATGGGCCTTAGGGTGCTGGCGCGGGTGCGCCCCGAGCGCGCCTTATTCGAAGGTATCTTGCGCCAGGCTCTCGCCTCCCTCGATTGAATATCGTCCTCCGACTCATAAGGAACTTCAACATGCCGCTGGCTTCCAACCCAGAAAGAAACTTGAGCATGTCGCTCAAAGAGCAGCTCGCGGAATACCGCGCCGACTGGTCCAGGCTTGTTCCAGCCGAGCGCCGTGCCGTGATGGAGCAGCATATCCAACAACTCCGCAAGGGAGCTATTGTTCACACCATGTTGAAGCTGGGGGATAGCGCACCCGCGATCGTGTTGGGCAATGCCAAGAACGAGATGGTCGATGTCGCGAAACTCTTCGTGCGCGGACCGGTCATCGTCACCTTCTATCGCGGCGGCTGGTGCCCGTATTGTAATCTCGAGCTTAAAGCCTTCCAGGAGGTCTTGCCGGAGATTGAAGCGGCCGGGGCGTCGCTCGTGGCGATTAGTCCGGAGAAACCCGACGAGACGCTGTCCACCGTTGAGAAAAACGCCCTCCGCTTCGAGGTGCTAAGCGATATCGGGCAGAAGGTGGGCCGGGCCTTCGGGCTCGTGTATCGCTTCACGGATGAGCTGAGAGGCTACTATGAGGGCGCCAAGCTCGAAATTCCAGCGCTCAACGGGGCGCTGGGAGATTGGTCGCTTCCGGTCCCTGCAACCTATGTTATCAGCCAGGACGGCACTATCATCTTCGCGCATGCGGATGTGGACTACCGAAACCGCGCCGAACCGCGCGAGGTGCTAAACGCACTGCAGCAGGCCAAGGCCGCGTGATCGTTCGAAGCTCTCGCCAACTTTCCGTCGCTACAACCCACCCTATATGAGGCGTGTTCTGTCAAGCAAGTTGTTTTGGATCGTGTCAGGCGCGCGCCCCGTCCGCATGCTGCGGCGCGTCATTTGGCAGCTGTTCATTAGGACCCAACCGGATGTTTCGGTCCCCAGCCCGACAATCATATTGGCTTGCACGCACATATGACAGCACGCCGCGCACAATCACCAAACTCACAATCAAAATAGGGGTAGCGTCTCAGTTTGAATTTCGTTCTCGCTTGGACGTGTGGGGTTATCAGGCACGTGCCGCAACCGTTGACAACATTTTCTGAAGGATTGGACATGGAACAACAGGGAGTAATACCTGCATCTGGCGGCGTAGGCATTCGCTTGATGAAGGGCGAGTTGCTACACGTCATCGATCCTCAGGGTGGCCAGTCAGGGGACCTTTTCGCTCTCTCCGCCGATGGGGCCGAGCGTCTCTCCAATGGCCGCACCTTCGATTACCAAGGCAAAATTTATTTAACGACCGGTGACATTCTGTGGTCGGACCGCAGTCGGCCGATGTTTTCGATTGTTGCGGATGAGGTCGGCCGGCACGACTTTCTCTACGCATCCTGCACATCCGAGATGTACCAGCTGCAATATGGTCAAGAAGATCATCCCAATTGCGCCGATAATCTGAGCCAAGCGTTACGTGGACTGGGGCTCGATCCGGGCCCTCCGCCGACAGCCTTCAATGTTTTCATGTGCGCCAACGTCGCTCCCGACGGCAGCCTGAGTTTCCAACCGCCTCCGTCGCAAGCGGGATCCGCCATCATATTTAGAGCGGAGATGGACCTGGCCGTCGCGCTCTCTTCCTGCCCGGCCTCTTTGTGCAACGGCGGGCAACCGCCGCGCCCGCTTGCCTACCAAATTGTACCAGTGAAATGAGTCGAGAGCTGAATTTCAAACTGAGACACTACAAAATAGGATATATGTCATGGTACAAGATGCCAAAGCAGTAGTCCGAACCTTTTTCGCTGCATTGAAAGATAAGGACTTCAGCACTTTACGTTCGGTGCTGGCTGACGACGTAACGTTCCTCAGTCCGCGTGGACAAGCGGAAAACGCTGACGGATTTTTACAGACCATCAAAGGATTTTCTCCGATCATCACCGACATCATCGTTCACGCGATGGCTGTCGATGGAGCCGATGTGTTGACCTGGTACGAGCTGCATACGACAATTGCACCGCCCACGCCAGTCGCGAACTGGAGTCATGTTGAAGGTGACAAGATCATTAGGGCTAAGGTAACTTTTGATCCGCGCGTATTTATTGTGGCTTCCGGCAAATGAGTTGGTCATCAGGCAGGAGGATTCCATGGATCGTCGATCATTTCACAGGGCGTCAATTTCTGACATTAGCGGCGCGCTTGTCACGCGCTAAATCCGATGAGGAAAAGCCCGCATTCGTATACGGCGCGGGGCCGCCTTCGCATGCTCCGAGACCAATTAGAGCTCCGTTCAGCGAAAGAGCAATCAGTCGTAGTAGCTTTGGCGAGCCTCGGATACCAACAGCGATCTTTGCAACCCAAAGGTTGGAATATCCTAGCGTCGCAGCGGAGACGTAGTTATCAGTTTCATCAACGCCGGCGCGCCAAATACCGCCGTTTGCTGCTGTGTATACGCGGGAGCCGTCGGAGTACGCCAGCGTAGCGCTGGCGGCGACCCATTGCGGAAAAAGTGCTCCGACCGCGTCAGGCGATGACGGTTTTGCGGCCCATCTTAGCCGTCTGGCGAGCCTGTCGCCCCGCCTCTTGCGATGCAAAATCAGTCGATTTAGCTTGTGACCGATTGCATAACGCAATCAGAACCGCGCGGATGTGCTGCGTGAGGAAGGACATGGTATGGCCAAACTGGTGTTCGGAATGAACCAGTCCCTGGACGGCTATGTCGACCATATGGCGTTCGCGCCAAGCCCCACGCTCTTCCGCCACTTCATCGAGGAGGCTCAGGGGCAGGCGGGCAGTGTCTACGGTCGCCAAATGTATGAGATCATGCGTTACTGGGACGACGATCATCCTGAATGGGATGCAGAGGAACACGCCTTCGCGGCGGCGTGGCGGAGTCAGCCGAAATGGGTCGTCTCGCGCTCGTTGAAGTCGGTCGGACCCAACGCCAGGCTTGTCGAGGATGATCTTGAGGGCGCAATCCGCGCGCTGAAGGCGGAGCATGACGGGGAGATCGAAGTTGCCGGACCGGACTTGGCGCAAAGCCTCACCGAACTTGGCCTGATCGATGAATATCGAATCTACCTGCACCCCGTCGTGCTTGGTCACGGCAAGCCATATTTCGCCGGACCGAGGCCGCCGCTCCGCCTTATGATTCATGATCGGATTGGCGAGGATGTGATCAGGTTGACCTACGTTTCTGCTTGATCTCGCGACTCGCCGGATGGAAATCGCCGCGCCCAAGTCAATCGGTGGCCCGAATGTTCCCGCTGGCCTCACCTGACCGATTGCGGCCTATCGCGTTTCCGATCGATCACCGTCCCGCGCATTTGAGGTCGGTGAGCGCGCGTTCCAGCGGGCTCGGCGTCGCGCTTTCCACGTCTCGCCGGTAGCGCTCGGCCGGCTCACTTCCGGTCCCTCTGCCTGCTGCGCAACCGGTGGGTGTGACCCTGATGGCGCCGCCGTCCGCGATCAGCGCACCCGCTCGATGAGGCGAAGCCGCTCGAGCAGCTGCAGATAATCGGCGACGATGCGCGGCGAGACCGGTCGGTTGATCGCCGAAAGGTCGTCGCGGATCTCGCAGATGGTTCGGCGCCCGTCGACCAGATTGAGCGCCTCATAGGAATAAGGCGCGTCGCCATAATGTCCGTCGAGGTCCAGCAATGCCGGGCGGGGCAGGTTTTCCGTGGTCAGCCTGTCGGCGAGATAGTCATAGCCCATGCCGTCCAATGTGCCTCTCGGACTGCGCGCCCTGCGGTAGACGATCGCGCCGGTGGCGAGCTCGGCGGGGCAGGGACTGGCAGCGCCGGTGGCGAGCACCGTCCGGAGCCCGCCGTTCAGCTGCCGCATCTCGCCGGCCAGCGCGTCGGGTACCGGTCCGTAGCGGCCGAGCGAGGCGGTCACGCCGTCCTCATAGGCGAAATGAAAGCGCCACAGATTGGCGACGTCCGCGGCCGATCCGCCTTCCGCGGAGAGCGCCCCGGCCCGCGCCATCGTCTCCGCGGCGCGACGCACCGAGGCTTCGCGCAGAGCGCGCCAGAGCGGCTGGGAATCGGCGCTGTCGAAGGTCGCCAGATAATAAGCGGTGGCCGCGGCGATGAACATCGCACGCTGGAGCTTGGTGGCGTCGATGTTCGCCACCGAGTCGCGGTTGGTGTGGATGTAACGGTCCGGCCAGTCGGCGATATAGACGGTTGGGATCCGCCACGAGCCTTCGGACCAGACCTGATGGTCGCTGCCGGTGTTGAACCCGCCGATGATCGCCTGCAGCGCACGCCGGTCGCCCTCCGGATCGACCAGCGGCATGTCCGCCGCCCCGGTATCGGCATATTGCAGCGATTGCCGGTTGACGAAACGGGCGAAAGCCTCGGCGACGTCGTTGACGAAGCTCGGCAGGCTCGGCGGCGAGCGATAGACGCGCAGCACCGATTTGGTGATCTCGGTATTGCCGCCGACCATGTCGAGGTGGAAGGTGGTGAGGGTGCGCCGCGCGAATTCGGGTCGGGCATTGAGCAGCGCCAGCGTCCCTTCGATCTCCGCCGGCCAGATGAAGCGAAGGGTTCGCGCCGGCCGTGGAATCCGGCCCGCCTCGATCAGCGCCGACAAGGCGCGCGCGATTTCGAGGATTCCGGCACAGCCGCTGGCATTGTCGTTCGCGCCGGGCCGCTGATGATCGAGATGGCAGCTGAAGACGATCTCGTGTGACCGGTCGCGCCCGGGAATGATCGCGGTCGGGATGAGGTAGGATCCGCGGCTTTGACCGGCCACGACCCGCGCGCGCAGATGGACGTTCTGGCCGCGCGCAAGCTGTGCCTGCCAGGCGCCTGCCCGCGCCGGAGTGACCATGAAGGCGAAGCCCCGGGCGTCGCTGAACGTGCCCATATGGCCCCAGCGGATCAAGGTGGGATCGTCGCCCCACCAGGCTTGCCGCTGGTTGCGGGCGTAGGAGACGATCCCGGCCGCGCCGTATCGCCCGATCGCCATCGCCGTCATGTCCGACGGCTGCGACGAGGTCAGGACGAGCTTTCCCCGCACATCGCGGCCGCGATAATCCTCCTCGGACGTCCCGGCGCCGATGTCGACGAGGTCGGCGGAGACCGCGCCGCTGATGCTGTCCTGGGCGAGCACGATCGGCTGCTCGTCATAGGAGGCGATTCGGCTTTGGTCGCGCCACGTACCGCCCTCCAGCGACTGCTCCCAAAGCTCGGCGAACGATGCGTTCCAGGCCGGCCGCGAGCGGTGCGTGCCGTAGAAGGTCGTCCCGTCCGCCGGCAGCGCGATCATCTCGACCCCATCGAGCCGATAGTCGCGCAGGCGGTCCTGAATGAACCGGGCGGCAGCCTCGAACCCCGGTGATCCGCGCATGCGGTGATGGAGCGTAATGGCCTGAACATTTCCCTTCGCCCGCGTACCCGACAATTCCTGCGCGATCGCGGCCGCGGTTGCGGACGGGAGAAGCGGCGCGGATTCGCTCTGGGCCCGGGCGATGGGCACGGCCGCCACGGCGAGCGCACAGCACAGCATGCCGAATCGGCTCCTCATCGCTGCTGATAATCGCGACAATGACTGGCTTCGCATGATCTCCCCCTCAACTCGTAACGCGCTGGTCCGATGTTTCAGCCTGAGCGGTTCGGCCGCCCGACGCAAGAAAGTCGTCCGTTTTTCGGAACTGTAACAAAATCGCGACATGACGAGTCGAGCGGGCGGCGCCGGGCCCCCGCGTCCGGACCGCGAAAGGGCGCACCATGGCGGCAGGCACGATCGAAATGCGGACCGACGGGGTTGCCAGGGCCTATGACCGCTGGGCCCCGATCTACGACCTGGTGTTCGGGCCCGTCTTCAGCCGCGGCCGCGCGCTCTCGATCGCGGCGGCCGAGCGGATCGGCGGTCGCATCCTCGAGGTCGGCGTCGGCACCGGGATCAGCCTGCCGCATTATTCGCGGCGCAGCCGGATCACCGGCGTCGATATCTCCGAATCGATGCTCGACAAGGCGCGGGAACGGGTTAACCGGCTCGGCCTCGGTCATGTCGAGCAGATCGCCGTGATGGACGCCGAGCGGCTCGACTTCGCCGATGCGAGCTTCGACGTCGTGGTCGCCCAATATGTCGTCACTGCGGTGCCCAATCCCGAGCGCGCGCTCGACGAGTTCGCCCGGGTCGTCCGCCCGGGCGGCGAGATCGTTATCACCACCCGCCTGGGCGCCGACGGTGGGTTCCGCGGGGCGATCGAGAAGGGGTTGATGCCGGTCACCAGCCGGCTTGGCTTCCGCACCGAATTCTCGTGGACCCGCTACGAGAACTGGGCGGCCGGGCGCAGCGACGTCCGGCTGACCGAACGCCGGGCGCTGCCGCCGCTCGGCCATTTCTCCCTCCTCCGTTATGCCAAGCTGGAGCAGCCGACCGATGACTGACGACGCCAAGGCCAAGCCGATCCGCTTATTCCTCGACGAACTGAAGACGCAGCGCTGGGACGATCACCGTTATTATCATCACAGCCGGATCAATCAGTCGCTCCATTTCGTCAGCGCGGCGACCTTCGTCGTCGCTTATGTGCTGCTGTTCTTCGATCCAGCGGTCGCCGCTTTGCTCGGCTGGCTGGTGGCGATGACCAGCCGTCAGGCGGGCCATTTCTTCTTCGAGCCCAGGACCTATGATCATGTCAACGACGCCAGCCATGAGCATAAGGAGGGGATCAAGGTCGGCTACAACCTGTTCCGCAAATGGGTGCTGATGACGATCTGGGCGCTGACCCCCTTGCCGTTGCTGCTCGACCCCGAGCTTGGCGGGCTGTTCGTGGCGCACCGGAGCTTCATCGAGCTCGTTCGCCACGTCGCCCTGCTGTGGCTGGCGCTTGGCGGGGCGGGGCTGCTGTTCCGCACTGTCCAGCTGTTCTTCATTCGCGACGTCCGCACCGGCTTGGTCTGGGCGACCAAGATCCTCACCGACCCGTTCAATGACATGAAGCTCTATCGGAGCGCCCCGGCCCGGCTGTTGCGCGGCGAGCTGATCGATCCGCGGATGGGTACGCATCTGGCTGCCTGAGGCGACGGCGCGGTCAGGCTTGGCCGCGTCGGTGCGCCAGCATTTCCTTCAGCAGCCCGCGGCGGATCCTGCTGTCGCTGGTCTCCGGGCCGTCCCACCAGCCGTCTTTGGCCATTTTCTGCGCGCCGGCGATGAACAGATCGGAGACGGCAGCAAAGCTTTGCTCGTCATAGTTGAGACTGAAGATGAGGCGGCCGGTACCGGTCCAGGGCAGCGCGACGCCTTCGGCGCGGAGATAATATTGCAGCATCCAATTGTAGCGCGAGGGCCGGCCATAGCCGACCGTCCAGATCGACGAGAGGTTGGCGATCCGCACCGACAGCCCGTCCGCCTCGAGCCGGCGATTGAGCGCGGCGGCGCGGCCGTCCCAGGTCTCGTCGAGGTCGCGGTAGAGGCGCTGGATCTCGTCGCTCTCGAGCCGGTCGAGGAACGCCGCCATCGCCCCCATCACATAAGGATGCGAGTGGAATGTGCCGCGCGCGAAATTGATGTCGGCGGGTCGATCCTCGCGGTAGCGCGTCATCAGCGCGTGGGATCCGGCGAGCACGCCGATCGGCAGCCCGCCGCCCAGGGTCTTGCCGTAGGTGACGAGATCGGCGTCGACCCCGAAATATTGCTGGGCGCCGCCGGGCGCGAGGCGGAAGCCGACGAACACCTCGTCGAAGATCAGGATGATGCCCGCCTTGGCGCAGACCTCGCGCAGCCGTGCCAGCCAGTCGGCGTAAGCGGCGCGGTCGAACCCCGCGCTCCGGCTCGAATCGACCAAGGCGGAATCGCCCGGGGCCGCCTTGTTGGGATGAAGCGCCTGGAGCGGGTTGACCAGCACGCAGGCAATGTCGTCGCGGGCCGCGAGCAAGCGCAGCGTCCGCTCGGACATGTCGGCCAGGGTCAGGGTGTCGCGGGCCGGGATCGGATTGCCGACACCCGGCTGCACCTCGCCCCACCAGCCATGATAGGCGCCGGCGAAGCGGACGATCCGCCTCTTGCCGCTATGAAAGCGTGCCAGCCGCACCGCCTGCATCACCGCCTCGGTCCCCGACATGTGGAACGAAATCTCCTCCTTGCCCGCGATGCGCTTGAGCCGCTCGGCATTGGCCGCGACGATCGGGTGGTAGGTGCCGAGCACCGGGCCGAGCGCGCGGACCCTGTCGGTGCCTTCGTCGATGCAGGCCTTGTAGAAATCATAGCCGAACAGGTTGACCCCGTAGGAGCCGGCGAGGTCGTAGCAGCGGTTGCCGTCGAGGTCGGTCAAGGTGACGCCGTCGGAGCTCTGATGGAAGGCACCGGCACCGAGATGGGCGCCGACATGGCGGCGGAACTGGAACGGAACGCGATAGGCGTCGATGAACCGGAGGTCCGACAGCGCCGTCTTGGCGTCGGCGGTCATCGCCCGGCTCTTGGGAAAGCGCTCGGCATAGAGCGAAGCGAGTCGCGCGAAGCCGGCCTCGCGCCGCGCCGCCACCTCTTCGTCTGGGTCGTCGGCGCGGAAGAAACGGTGTGCGTCGTAGCTGTAATAAGGGATCAAAGCGGCGATCCGCTTGCCGAGCCGGACATGACCGGCCAGCGAGCGATGCTTGGCGCGCGACAGAGCGAGCCGCCGTCCGCCTTTGACCGCACCGATCGCGAGCAGGGCGCCGCCGCCGGCGAGGAGGGCGATCTGGGCGATCATCGGCCCCGGCTTTGCGACCGGCGGATGAAAAATATATGACGCTCCGCTCGGCAACCGCGCGGCTGGTCGGTCAGGAAAGCCTCAATTTCGCGCTGACCAACCGCATCCCGCGCCGTGCCGCGACGCGGTTCATGGGCTGGTTCAGCCGGATCGAGCAGCCTTTGGTCCGCGCTGCCTCGATCGCGATCTGGCGATGGTTCTGCGACGTCGACCTGTCCGACGCGGCGAAGACGCGCTTCGCCAGCCTCCACGATTGCTTCGTCCGCGAGCTCAAGGACGGCGCGCGACCCGCCGCTCCCGATCCGCGGCTGCTGGTCAGCCCGTGCGACGCGATCGTCGGCGCCTGCGGCCGGATCGAGGGCGACCGGCTCCATCAGATCAAAGGCTCGTTCTATCGGCTCGCCGATCTCGTCCCCGGCGACGATCATCAGCGTCTCTTTCGTGACGGCAGCTTCGTCACGCTGCGGCTCACCGCCGGCATGTACCATCATTTCCATGCGCCCCACGACCTCATCGTCGAGCAGGTCGACTATATCCCCGGCGACGCCTGGAACGTGAATCCACCGGCACTGAAGCGGGTCGAGCGATTGTTCTGCCGCAACGAACGCGCCGCGATCCGTGCCCGGCTCGCCCAAGGCGGCTCCCCAGTCACCTTGGTCCCGGTCGCGGCGGTCCTGGTTGCCGGACTCCGGCTGCCCTTCGTTGGCGCGCTCGACCTTCGCATCGGCGGGGCGAGGACGATCCCTTGCGACGCCTCATTCGCCAAGGGCGACAGGATCGGCTGGTTCGAGCATGGCTCGACGATCATCCTGTTCGCGCCCGCGGGCTTCGCGCTCGAGGAATCGGTGCGGGAAGGGCAGCGGATCCGGACCGGCGCACCCTTGCTGCGCCTGCCTTAGCCCGGCGGATTGGTCGCAGCGGTCGCGGCTTTCGTCTCGCCGCGTTTTCGCGCTTTCGCCACTATGTTAAGAGGCGGGCAACGCATCACAGGCGAGGGTGGGGTATGTTTCGCGCGACCAGAGCTCTGGCGATTCTCGGCCTCGTTGCCGTCGCGGTGTCGTCGTCGGGTCAGACCCCCGTCACTGCGCCAGCCACCGCGCCAATCACGATCGGCCGGAATGTGACCGGAGAATTGTCGCTCAACGATTCGCAGCGGCGCTCCGGGAAATATGAGGACGTCTACACTCTCCAGGGGCGGCGCGGCGGCCGCGTCGATCTCAGGCTGCGCTCGGAGGCGTTCGATCCTTATCTCGTGGTCACCGGCCCCGAGGGCTTCAGCCTGTCGAACGACGATGAGGAGGGCGCCGTCGAGTCGCTCGACAGCCGCATCGTCCTCGAATTCCCGGCCGACGGCGCCTATCGCGTCGCGGTCACGACCTATCGTCCGGGCGAAACCGGAGCCTATCGGCTCGAGGCTTCGGCGCCGGCCGCCAATGCCGCCATCACCCGCGCCGAGCCGGCCGAGCCGATCGCGCTCGGTGCTTCGATCGCCGGCCGGCTCGCCGAGGGCGATGGCCAGCGGGCCTCGGGCGAATATGCCGATCGCTATCGGTTCAGCGCGCGGCGCGGGCAGCGGGTGCGGATCGAGCTCAGCGCCGGCAAGTTCGACACCTACCTCCAGCTGCGCCGCCCAGACGGCACCCAGGACGACAATGACGATACCCGGGTCGGCAGCGAGACCTCGACCAACAGCCGGATCGACACCGTGCTCGCCGAGGACGGCGAATATGTCATCGTCGCCACCTCCTACCGCCCGGGCGCCACCGGCGAGTATCAGCTGAGCTTGGCGCAGAGCCCCGGCCTGCCGCGCCAGGCGAGCGTTCAGGCCGGTCCGCGGGTGATCGCGCTGCTGGTCGGCGTCTCCGATTATGGCGGGCGCACCTCGAACCTGCCCAATACCGATGACGACGCGCAACAGCTCTATAACAGCCTGCGCGGCGCCGGCATGCTTCATCCGGCGAGCCGCGTCCTCACCAATGCCGACGCGACCACCAAAGGTGTGGCCGATGCCTTCGCCGAGATTTCGCGCCAGGCCGGCCCGAACGACCTCTTCCTGTTCTTCTTTTCCGGCCATGGCGATCAGGTCGACGTCCGGCCCTCGGCGGTCGAGCTCGACGGCCGCAGCGAGACGATCGAGCTCTACGACGCGGCGATGACCGACGCTCAGCTCGCGCCGCTGTTCGCCGGAATCCGCAGCCGGATGTCGATGGTCGTGATCGACGCCTGCTATGCCGGCGGCTTCCGCAGCCTGGTCGATCGGCCCAACGTGATGGGCCTGTTCAGCTCCGAGGAGGATCTGACCAGCCTCGTCGCCAGCCGCTTCAAGGCGGGCGGATTCCTGTCTTATTTCCTGCGCTCGGGGCTGTCGGGCGAGGCCGACGATGACGGCGACCGGATCGTCACCGCCGGCGAGCTCTCGACCTACGTCCGCCGCCGCTTCCGTCGCGAAGGCGACATTCCGGCGACGACGCGGGAGGACGATCACAATTACCAGAATCTGCTGATCGAGCGCGGCGGCGTGCATATCGACGACGTCGTCGTCCGCCTGACGTCGAACACCCGCGTCGCCGCTGCGTCGCCACAGCGTTAGGCGCCGACGTGCTCCGGCTTGCCCTTGCGCCTGGTGGACGCGAATTCCTCGAGCTGCTTCTCGCTCATTGATTCCGCCATCTGGCGCGAGGCACCCTTCAATTCGCTTTTCGGCGTCTCGCCGCGCTTGGCCGACAAAGCGGCGCCGGCGGCCTTTTGCTGGGCGGCTGATTTGGCTGGCATGGACAGTCTCCTTCGATGGAAAGAACCCGAAGGAGGCGGGGGCGTTCCTCGTCTAGACGGGTCCATCCGGCATTTCGGCGCCGACGGGATCGTCGACGGTCCCGGCAGAGATGGGTCGACCGAGTTGATCAAGGAGCGATCCGGAATCGAATTGGCACCCGCGATACGACGCACGGTGCGGCGTCGGGCGTGAAGAAAGGCGCGAAGCGCATCCGGTCGTGCATCTCGCGAGCGGCGGCGCCGAACACGAAAGGCGGATAAGCAATGACAGTGCGGGATCCGAAGCCGTCGCCATTGGGCCTGGCGCTGGTCTCACTGGTCGCCCAGCCTTCGAACCCCCAGCGCAGCGCCTCGGTCGGGAACTCGGAATTGTTGAAAGGCCAGTTTCGCAGCCTCGGAAGGACATTACAGCGGGCGGCACGAGGCCCCATCGCGTCATAAACAGCGCGCGCCGCTGCCTCTTCGCGTCGCGCGGCATGGATGGCGACGAGGATTTCCTGCGCTTCGGTCTTAATGTGCGAGTCGCGTGCCGCTTCCGGTCCGCCGGCGATCTCGGTCGCGATCGCGAAGGCCTGGTCATTGTCGCCCGACCCGATCAGTGAACGCGCCTGGGCAAGGCGGAGATAGGCGGCAGCCGCGGGAGACCGAACGATCTCGGGCAGCACCAGAATCTCCGCGTATCGCGTCGACGTGAATCGCCTGGACTGCGCTTGTTCGCTCGCCCATGTCATCGCAATGGCGATGCCTGCGACGACCGAGGGCGGCGCTTCGTCCGCCGCCGCCGACAATGCGCGACGCAGCACCGCTTCGCGCTCCGGATGCGCAAGCTCGGGGCTGCGACCAAGAATCATCAGCAGCGGCAATTGCGGGTTTCCGGCGGCTAGCCCGGCGCGCAAAGCCGCGGCGGACCGGTATCGCCATGTCTCGATCGTCTCCCGCCATTGCGGAGCGGCCGTCGCCAGCCGCGACAGATCGGCGTCGGAATCGCCGGCATAAAGCCGCGGCGGCAATTGCGAGCAGCGAAGTTCGAAGCGCACCACCGAACGCAGCAGCGCCGGCACCGCGTTGGCCTCCTCGGGTTTGAACAACCAATGAGAAACCGCACGGGCGAAAGTGAGTGCCGCCGGCCCCTGACGCGAAGCATAGATTGGGCTGACACTGGCAACACGCCCCGAGCGATCGACATAAGCCTGGACCACGACGACATCGTCGGGCGCAATTCCGCCGCCGCATTGTGGGAGATCGCTGATCGCGGCAGGGGCGATGCCGCCGCGCAAGAAGCGGCCGGCACCGGTATAGGCAAGATATCGCTGGGCATCCTCCTCGTCACCCGCCAGCAGCGCCGCGATGGCAAGATCGGAGCGGACCAACAAGTCGGCGCGGTCGACCCGCATGGTGAGATTGCCCAATAGCCGAAGTGCCCGGCCAAGCTCAGCACGTGCCTCGGTAAGCCGCCCCAGGTTGAGCAGGGCACGACCCCTGAGCGTGCGCAGCTGGCCTTCAATGCTCCGGTCGCTGGACGCGGCGGTTGCAACCAGCGCTGCATCGGCATCGCGGAGCGCGCCCTCGGCATTTGTGAACAACTGGGTCTGGATCAGGCCGCCATAGGCGCTGACTCTGTCGGGGTCGGGCAGCGGAACCGCGATCGCCAGCCGATATTGGCGCAGGGCCTCGTCATAATCGAGCGACGCTTCGGCGATCCGCCCGAGCGTGGTAAGCGCGATGAAGCGATCCGGATTGAGCGTGGTGTCGTCGGCCGGCAGCGCGGGCAAGGCCAGCCGAAGCGCCGCGGTGGCCTCCGCGCCGCGGCCAAGCTCGATCAAAGCCGAGGCCTTGCGGGCGCGAACGATCGCAAGACTCCGACGATTGTCCAACCGAGTCTCCAGCGCCTCATAAAGGCGCAGTGCCTCGGTCCAGTTTCGCGCATCCAGCGCGCTCGAGGCGGCGTCGAATTGCTGCTGGATATTTGTCGGCTCGCCCACCGCCAGGCCCGCCATCGCGAGCAATGGTGTCGCTGCAAAAAGTCTGAAAAGCTTCACAAAAAGACCTCGCATTCCGACCTGTTAGAGAGCAAGGATCAGCGGCTTGCAAGACGGCCCATGATCGCCCCGTGGGCGTTTGGCTCAGTCGGCGCCGCGCCGTTCCTTCGTGAGCACCGTGACGTCGAGCAACTCGTAAAGTGCCAGCCGCGCGGCTTCGATCCGGTCGGCTAGCTCTGGATCGGCGAGATCATCGGGCGCGATCTGCTCGGGCCAATAAGTGGAAATACATTTGGCGATCCGGCCGAGCCTGGCCTTATCGACCAGGAAGCGCGGATCGACTGTCGCCGGATCGGCGACGACGCGCAGCCGCAAACAGGCCGGACCGCCGCCATTGGCCATCGATTCGCGAACGTCGACGACGCGGAGCTGGCGGATCGGGCCGTTGCCGGCGACGAGGGCTTCGAGCCAGCGCCAGACGCCCGGCGTGTCGCGCGCTTCCTCGGGCAGGATCAGCGCCATGCCGCCTTCGGGGAGCGTCACCAGCTGGGCATTGAACAGATAGGAGCGGATCGCCTCCTCGAGGCTGACCGCGCTTGCCGGCACTTCGACGATCTCGACCTCGGGCAGCAGCCGCCGCAATTCCGCATAAAAGCCCGCGCGGTCCTCGAACGCCTGCTCGTGCACGAACAGCACATGCTCGTTCGCGACCGCCACGACGTCGTTGTGAAACGCCCCGGCGGCGATCGCCGCCTCCGCCTGCTGGACGAACAGTGTCCGATCGGGATCGAGCCGGTGGGTCCGGGCCATCGCCCGCGACGCTTCGATATGCTGCCGCGCGGGAAAGCCCCCGCCGCGCACGCCATAGACGAAGATTTCGACTCCTGGCGCGTCATGCGCCGCGCCGAGCCGCATATGATTGGCGGCGCCCTCGTCGCCGAACGTGGCCGGCACCGGCGGATGAACCGCGAAATGCGCCGGGTCGGCGAAGGCGAGGCGGAGCTGGGCGAGCGTCGCCGGCCACTCGTGACTGCGATGCGGCATGGTCCGCAGGTTGGCGACGGTGAGATGGCAGCGCCTGTCGGCGGTATCGGGGGAGGGGGAGACAGTCGCGGCGTTGGCCGCCCACATCGCCGACGCCGAAAAGGCGGCGACGCGCAACCCGTTGGGGGCGTGGACGACGTCGGTCCCGAGCGCCGCGAGCCATTCGGGGTTCGGCCGCCGGTGGGGCAGCAGGATGCCCTGGGCCAGGCCGAGCCGCAGATTGTGACGCATCTTTTCGATGCCCTGCAGCGCCGCGGCGCGCGGGAAGGCGGTCGCGCCCTTGTTGCTCGCCGAGGCGATATTGCCGAGGCTCAGCCCGGCATAATTGTGGCTCGGCCCGACGATCCCGTCGAAATTGATCTCGGCGAGCGCCATGTCAGCGGCCGATGGCGACGAAGCTGTCGCCCGGAGCGAGCCCGAGCAAGGTGGCGCTCGCCGGGTCGACGATGGTCTTGCCGTTCTCGCTCTTCACCCGCCCGTAACAGGCGACGAAGTCGTTGAGCTTGCCGGCGCCCAGCATCATCCGCTCGCTCCCCGCATCCTCCGCGGTCGCGCCCAGGGTCAGCGCGCGGGCTTCGCGGATCGAGCGGATCTGGTCGGTCGGCGCGGACATGGTCGGGCCGCCGTCGAAAATGTCGACATAGCCGTCGTGGGAGAAGCCCTCGGCCTCGAGCATCCGCATCGCCGCGCGGCCCGACGGGTGCGGCACGCCCATGATCGCGCGCACGGCTTCGGGAAGCATCGCGGTGTAGATCGGCGTCTTGGGCATCAGATCGGCGATGAAGCGGGTGCCATGGGCGCCATTGAACGCGTCGGCCTCCTGGAAGCTCATGCCGAAGAAGCGCCCGGCGATTGCGTCCCAGAACGGTGAGCCGCCGGCCTCGTCGATCACGCCGCGCAGCTCGGCGAGGATCTTGGCGGCGAAGCGGTCGCGGTGGAGCTTGATGAACAGATAGCGGCTGCGCGCGAGCAGCACGCCAAGCCCGCCGGCGCGCTCGTTGGGGTGGAGAAACAGGCCGCCGACCTCGGAGCTCCCCTCGAAATCGGTGCACAAGGTCAGCATTTCCGCGCGGAAGGTGCGGTTCAGTTCGGACGAGGTCTGGGTCAGGGTGCTGATCCGGTAGGAGTAGAACGGCTGCTCCATGCCGACCCGGCTGAAAATCTGGCAGGTGCCGCGAATCTGGCCGGTCTCGACATTTTCGAGGACGAACATGAAGAGATCGCCGAGCGGCCTCTCCTCGTCGCGGGCGAAGGCGTCCTCGGACCGGGCAAGCTTGGCGACGAGCGTGCCCTTGTCGGCGGGCAGGTTGGTGAAGCCGCCGCCGGTCAGCTTGGCCATCTCGTAGATCGCCTGGAAGTCGGCGTTGCGGGCCGGCCGCACGATGAAGCTCACAAAATCTCTCCATTGGCGAGGCGCAGCATTGTCAGCGCCGACAATTGGGCGCGCTCGATCAGGCTTGCGACGATCAGATATTCCTGATCGGAATGAATCGCGCCGCCGCGGCCGCCCATCGTGTCGACCACCGGGACCCCGCACGCCGCGATATTGTTGCCGTCGCAGACCCCGCCGGTGTCGCGCCAGCTTATCTCCTGGCCGAGATCGGCGCCGCAGCTCCTGACCAGCTCGTACAATTTGCGCGCCTTGGCGTCGATCGGCTTGGGCGCGCGCGCGAAGCTGCCATGGGCATGGATCGCCACGTCGTGCGCCGCCGCGACCGCGGCGATCGCCTCGTCGAGCGCGGCCTGCGCCAGACGTTGGTCGTCGGGCGTCTGCGGCCGCAGGTTGACCCGCAGCACCGCCAAATCGGGCACGACATTGTTCGGTCCGCCGCCGTCGATCTTCGCCGGATTGACCTTGAGCCCGGGGCGCCCGAGCGCCGCCAGCCGCAGCGCCAGATCTGCCGCCGCGAGCACGGCGTTGCGCCCGTCTTCTGGATTGCGCCCGGCATGGGCGCTTCGCCCGAGGATCGAAATCGAGAAATTGCCGCTTCCCGGCCGGGCGCCGGCCAGGGTGCCGTCGGGCAGCGCGGAAGGCTCGTAGGTCAAGGCCGCCTTCTTGCCCTGCGCTGCTGCGGCGATCAGCGCCGCCGAGCCCGGCGAGCCGACCTCCTCGTCGCTGTTGATCACCACTTCATAGCCGAAGCCCGGGACCCCGGCCGCCTCGACTGCGGCGAGCGCGGCGAGCATCACCGCGATCCCGCTCTTCATGTCGGCGACGCCCGGCCCGCCGAGCACGCCCTCCTCGCGCCAGGCGAGCGACTGGAACGGATGGTCGGCGCCGAACACCGTGTCCATGTGGCCGGTGAAGAGCAGCTGGACCGGGGCCTCGGGGCGGACCTTGAGGTGGAGGTTGCGGCCGTGCGCGACCGGCTCGAGCCGGCCTGTCGGAGTCATCGCCTCGACCGGCGCCGGGTCGCGCAGTTCGAGCGGACCGGGCAGCGCCGAGAAAGCGTCGGCGATGTGCTGCGCGACGGCGTCGAGCCCGGCGAGATTGCGCGAGCCGCTGTTGATTTGCGCCCAGGCCGTCACCTGGTCGAGCATCGGCGCATCGGCGCAGCGCTCGACCGCGGCCGCCTCGATCGGTGAAAGTCCCCGCATCCGACGCCTCTAGCCTTGGCGCCGGCTCACCTCAACTCGACTCGGATGGCGCGGCGACATGACGTCGACCGAGCGGATCGATCAGGCCCTGCGCGATCAGTGTGCGCTCATGGTCGAGGATCGCCGGGGCGAGAGCGCTCTCCGGCTCGAGCGCGCGCAGCAGATAGCGGAAATAATAAGCGGCATTCTCGCTCCGTAGCGCCCCGGCCTGCGCCTCGAGCGCGCTGCGGATGCTCGTCGAATCATGCAAATCGTGATCGTGCGGGTCGCCACCGGCCTGGTCGAGAATTTCGGCGAGATGCGCCGTCAGCCCGTCGAGCAGATTCGCGCTCCTGAGCATCGCGGCGAAGCTGCGGAACCAGGCCTCGCTGCGCGGCGACGCGCCCTCGGTCGCATGATCCTCGACGATCACCCGGCCGCTCCCGCCGATCGCTGCGAACGCCGCCGCCACGCTCGCCTCGAGATCGGCGATATGGTGGAGCGAGTTGGTGAAGAGCACGGCATCGAACTGGCCGTCGGCGAAGTCGGGCCAGACCGCGACCCGCGCGTCGACGCCGCGTGCGGCCGCTTCCGCGACCATCTCCGCGTCGGCGTCGATCGCCACCACGTCAAGCCCGTCTTTCTTGAGCGCGGCGGCGAGCGCGCCGCCGCCGCAGCCGATTTCGAGCACCCGCCGCGCGCCGGGGAGCAGCGCCGAAAGCACGAAATCGCGGGTGTAGCGCGTTGCGCAGTCGGTCACAGCCAGTCCTCGAACGCCGCGATCACCTGCTCGTACAGCGTCTTCTTGAACGGCACGATCATCGCCGGCAGCTCGGCCGGAGCCGCCCATTTCCAGGCGCGGAATTCGGGTTCGGGCGTGTCGATATGGACGTCCTTATCCTCGCCGAGGAAGCGCGCCAGGAACCAGGTCTGGCGCTGACCGCGCCAGCGCCCCTTCCATAATTTGCCGATCAGATCGTCGGGCAGGTCATAAGTGAGCTCGTCCGGGCAGCGGGCGACGATCTCGACCAAATCGGGCGAGATGCCGGTCTCTTCCTCGAGCTCACGCAGCGCGCCCTGTTCCGGGCTCTCGCCCTCGTCGAGCCCACCCTGCGGCATCTGCCAGGCCTCGAGCGTGCTATCGAGCCGCTGCCCGACCCAGACTTTTCGCGCGCGATTGATCAGCATCACGCCGGCCGCCGGACGATAGGGAAGGGCGGTCTTGTCGGTCATTGGCCGCCGGCTTCGGCGACCGGCCCAGGCGGATTGGTCGACAAATCAGGAAATTGTCGCGTGCCGGGGCGGACGGATGGGTCCGTCATGCAATCTCCAATAGTGATTCGAAAAATCCTATCTAAGGCAAGCCAAGCGTGCCGCCACCTGTTGTGACGCACCGCCCGGGCGGCTAAGTTGCCGGACACGTACAGACTCGAAGGACAGTCGATTTGGCCACGGCCAGACATTTTGTAGCACCCGATGAAGCCCGCCCCGATGAAACCCTTGAAGCGGTCGTCGTCCGCTTCGCCGGCGATTCCGGCGACGGCATGCAGCTCACCGGCGGCCAGTTCACGCTTTCGACCGCGCTGACCGGCAACGATCTCGCCACCTTTCCCGATTTCCCGGCGGAAATCCGCGCGCCGCAAGGCACGACCTTCGGCGTTTCCGCCTTCCAGATCAATTTCGGTTCGGCGGCGATCGAGACTGCGGGCGACGCGCCCGACGTGCTGATCGCGATGAATCCGGCGGCGTTGAAGACCAATGTCGACGATCTCAAGGCCGGCGGCCTGATCATCGCCGACGAAGGCGAGTTCGGCGCGCGCAACCTCGCCAAGGCCGGTTATGAGGGCAATCCGCTCGACGACGACACCCTCGCCAAATGGCAGGTGATCCGGCTCAACATCTCGCAGCACACGCTCGACGCGGTGAAGCCGTTCGGCCTCGGCAACAAAGAGGCGCTGCGCTGCAAGAACATGTGGACGCTCGGGCTCGCGCTCTGGATGTTCGATCGCGACCGCGGGCCGATCGTCGACTGGCTCAAGACCAAGTTCGCCAAGGCGTCCGAGCTCGCCGAGGCCAATATCGCCGCTTTGAATGCCGGCCATGCCTATGGCGAGACCGCGGAGATGGGTGGCCAGGTCACCCAGCACAGCATCGCCCCCGCGCCCGCCGAGCCCGGCCTCTACCGCACCGTGACCGGGGCCGAGGCGATCTCGCTCGGCCTGGTCGCCGGCGCCAAGCTCGCCGGCCTGCCGATGTTCTTCGGCGGCTATCCGATCACCCCCGCCTCGGCGATCCTCCACCATCTCTCGCGCCTCAAGGAATATGGCGTCACCACCTTCCAGGCCGAGGACGAGATCGCCGCGATCGCCGCAGCGATCGGCGGCAGCTTCGCCGGGGCGCTGGGGGTCACCTCTTCCTCCGGCCCGGGCATTGCGCTCAAGACCGAGGCGATGGGGCTGGCGATCATGACCGAGCTGCCCCTGGTCATCGTCAATTCGCAGCGCGGCGGCCCTTCGACCGGCCTGCCGACCAAGACCGAGCAATCGGACCTCTACCAGGCGGTCTATGGCCGCAACGCCGATTCGCCGCTGCCGGTGATCGCCGCCTGCTCGCCAGCCGACGCGTTCGACTGCGCGATCGAGGCCTGCCGGATCGCGGTCCAATATATGACTCCGGTGATCCTCTTGACCGACGGCTATATCGCCAATGCCGCCGAGCCCTGGAAGGTGCCGGACATGAGCGGCTACCAGCCGTTCCCGATCACGTTCCACGAGGAACCGCCCGCCGAGGGCGAGGCGGTCAATCCCTATCAGCGCGACGCCAAGCTGGCGCGGGTCTGGATCAAGCCCGGCACCGCCCGGCTGATGCACCGGATCGGCGGCATCGAGAAGAATGTCGGCACCGGCCATATCGATTACGCGCCCGAGAACCACCAGGCGATGACCGACATCCGCGCCAACAAGATCCTCGGCGTCGCCAATTCCTATCCCGATCAGCATGTCTCGCTCGGCCAGCAGGGTGGCAAGCTCGCGGTGATCGGCTGGGGATCGACCTTCGGCCCGATCCACCAGGCGGTCCGCCGCGCCCGCCGAAAGGGCCAGGACGCGAGCCATATCCATCTCCGCTACATCTGGCCGCTGCCGAATAATTTGGGTGATCTGTTAAGGTCTTACGAACGGGTTATCGTACCAGAAATGAACAAGGGTCAGCTCAAGACCCTGCTTCGCGACCAATATCTGGTCGACGCCCGGCCGGTCACCAAGGTCTCGGGTCAGCCGTTCAAGATTGCGGAGATCGAAGCTGCGATCGACGAGGCGCTGCGAGCATGAAGGTCTTGTACGGACAGCGAGGTGAACCTGTCGGCTCGATCGATGCTGATGCCGCCTTCTTGAGAGATGGCGAGCAGGTGGCGCAAATCATTGGGGGGTATCTGTTTAAGGTGGATGATGGCGAGTGGATCGGCTCTCTGATGTCCGGGATCATATTTAACGTTCATGGGGCGCCCCAGGCGTTTACCTCGGATTGCAATGAGGCGCTTGTTCCTCCGTTGCCTTCTGAAATTAGAGGCATGTTGCCCTTGAAGCTGAGGGCAGTTGGGGAGGATGTCCGCAAACGGCCGTCCAAGCCGATTCCCAAGTTTCTCGCCGACTGGCTTTCAAGCAACCTTAGCACTGCCTCCAGAGACGGATACTTCGCGTGAACCCGCCCCGCCTGATCCCGCTGGTCCTGATGCTCGTCCTGGTGGTCGTGCTGATCTACTATCTCAATCGAGGATGATCTGATGACCGAAATGGTCAAGCTGACCCCGAAGGATTTCGCCACCGACCAGGAGGTGCGCTGGTGCCCGGGCTGCGGCGATTATGCTGTGCTCAAGGCGGTGCAGCGGACGATGCCCGACCTCGGCGTCGATCCGGCGAAGACCGTGTTCATCTCCGGCATCGGCTGCTCGTCGCGCTTCCCATATTATATGGAGACCTACGGCTTTCACACCATCCACGGCCGGGCGCCGGCGCTGGCGACCGGGGTCAAGCTCGCCAATCCCGAGCTCGACGTCTGGATCGTGACCGGCGACGGCGACGCCCTGTCGATCGGCGGCAACCACACCATGCACATCTTGCGCCGCAACCTCGATTGCCAGATCCTGCTTTTCAACAACGAGATCTATGGCCTTACAAAGGGACAATATTCTCCGACCAGTCGGGTTGGCACGCGCAGCCCTTCGACCCCGTTCGGCTCGGTCGACCGCCCGGTCCGGCCCTGCGCTTTCGCCTTGGGCTCGGGCGGCCGCTTCGTCGCCCGCGCGATCGACGTCCACAAGAATCTGCCCGACGTGCTCAAGGCGGCCCACACCCACCGGGGCGCGGCCTTCGTCGAGATCTTCCAGAACTGCATCGTCTACAATGACGACGTGTTCGCGCCGTTCACCGCCAAGGAGCATTCGGGAAAGCAGCTCTGGCTGAAGCCCGGCGAGCCGATGCTGTTCGACAATGGCACCAAGGGCCTGACGCTCGATCGCGAGGCGCTGAGCCTAAAGATCGTCGACGTCGTCGACGGCGACTGGCGCGCGGCCGATGTCATCGTCCACGATCCCAAGAACAAGTCGGTCGCGCACATGCTGATCGACATGCCGATCGGCGCTTTCCCGATGGCGCTCGGCGTGATCTACGACGATCCGCGGGCGACCTTCGAAAGCGCGGTGCACGCCCAGATCGATCAGGCCGCGGCAGGCAAGCCCGCCGATCTCCAGGCCCTGGTCTCGAGGGGCCAGACCTGGGAGGTCACCAAGGAACCGCGCGAAATCTGACTGCCTTATGTTGGTTGGGGAAGCGACTCCTCTTGCCTCGACCGTCCGCCGCGATAGGCTCTCCGGCGTGGCGCTGCACAGGGGAACTCATCTGGTCGCGGCGGACCGGGGCTTCGCCACCGGCGGGGATTTTGTCGCCCGCTTGTTCAGCCGCGGCTTCGCGGGGGTGCTCGACCGGATCGACGCGGGGCTGACCGCCGGGCGGATCGACGTCACGCTCCCCGACGGAAGCTTTCGCATCCTCGGCGGCCATGGCGAAGGGCCGGTCGCGACGGTCCACTTGCGCAGCTGGCGCGCGCTCGTCCGCCTGGCCACGTCGGGCTCGGTCGGCTGGTACAAGGCCTGGACCAGCGGCGAATGGACCAGCCCCGATCCGGTGCCGTTGTTCGACCTGTTTGCGCGCAATGCCGCCTGGCTCGGCGACACCGGGCGCGCCAAGGGACCATGGCGGCTGATCAACCGGATCGCCCATGCGCTGCGCGGCAACTCGCCGGATCGGGCGCGGCGCAACATCGCCCACCATTACGACCTCGGCAACGACTTCTACGCCGCCTGGCTCGACCTCGGCATGACCTATTCGAGCGCGGTCTTCGCCGAGCCGATGTCATCGGCCGAGCCGCTCGAAGCGGCCCAGGAGCGCAAGACCCGGCTGCTGCTCGACCGGCTCGCGCTTGCCCCCGGTCAGCGCCTGCTCGAGATCGGCTGCGGCTGGGGCGCGCTCGCCGAGATCGCCGCGCGCGACCATGGTGTCCATGTCACCGGCCTGACGCTCTCGGCGGAGCAGAAGGACTATGCCGATGCCCGGCTGGCGCGCGCCGGCCTCGGCGACCGCGTCGACATCCAGCTCAGGGATTATCGCGACGCCGCCGGCACGTTCGACGCCGTGGCCAGCGTCGAGATGGTCGAAGCGGTCGGCGAGCAATATTGGCCGGCCTATCTCGCGAGCATTGCGCGGATGCTCAAGCCCGGCGGCCGTGCCGCGCTCCAGCTGATCTCGATCCGCGCCGATCTGTTCGATCATTATGCGGCCAATGCCGATTTCATCCAGACCTACATCTTCCCGGGCGGACTTTTGATCGAGGAGGACCGGTTCGCCGCGATCGCCGAGCGTTGCGGCCTCGGCTGGCGGGATCGCAAGGGCTACGGCCTGCATTATGCCGAGACCCTGCGGCGCTGGCGGCTGCGCTTCGATGAAGCGGTTGCGGAAGGGTGGCTGCCGGACGGCTTCGATCCGCCGTTCCATGATCTCTGGCGCTATTATCTGATGTATTGCGAGGGCGGCTTTCGCGGCGGCGGCATCAATGTCGCTCAGGTGACGTTGATCAAGGGCTGATCGAGACCGCTTCAGTTCTGCAATTCGAGCTGCAGCCCGTTCTCGAAATCGTCGCGAAGCAACCCGAGCAGGGCGTCCGCGACCACGCCCGGCGGCTGCAATGTCGCCGGGTCCTCGCCCGGATAGGCGCGGGCGCGCATCCGGGTCGCGGTCGGGCCGAGATTGATCACCGCGACCCGGATCGGGGTCACGTTGCCGACCTCCTGGCCGTAGGATTGGACGAGCGATCCGAGCGCCGCTTTCGACGCGCCATAGGCGCCCCAATAAGCGCGCGGACGGATGCCGACGCTCGAGGTCAGCGCGACCAGCCGTCCGGCGGCGCTCTGCCGCAGCAGCGGATCGAACGCGGCGATCAACGCCTGCTGCGCCAGCACGTTGAGCGTGAGCAGCTGGTTAAACTCCTTGCCGTCAATTTCCGCGACCGGCCCCAAAGTGCCGAGCATCGCGGCGTTGAGCAGCAGCAGGTCGAGCGCCTGCCAGCGGCCGGCGATCGCCTGGGCGAGCCGGCCGATGCTCTCGGGTTCGGTCAGGTCGAGCGGCGCGATCGTCGCCGAGCCGCCGGCCCGATGGATGCGGTCCTCGACCGCTTCGAGTTGGGCGGCGTCGCGCGCGGTGAGGACGACATGGGCGCCTTCGCGGCCGAGCGCCTCGGCGGTCGCGGCGCCGATCCCCCGGCTGGCACCGGTCACCAGCGCCAGTCTGCCGTCGAGGAAACCGGGCATCAGGCGTAATTTTCGGCCGGGATCAACTGGTCGCGCTGCTCCAGATCCTCCTGGTCGGTCAGCCGGGTCGGATAGGCGCCGGAGAAGCAGGCGTCGCAATATTGCGGCTCGGCCTCGTCACGCAGCTCCTCGCCGAGCGCGCGGTAGAGGCCCTCGATCGAGATGAAGGCGAGGCTGTCGGCCTTGATGTAATTGTTCATTTCGGCGACGTTCATCTGCGCCGCGAGCAGTTTCTTCCGCTCGGGCGTGTCGACGCCGTAGAAGCAGCTATGCCGGGTCGGCGGGCTCGCGATCCGCATATGAACCTCGCGCGCGCCTGCCTCGCGCAGCATCTGGACGATCTTGAGGCTGGTCGTGCCGCGCACGATCGAATCGTCGATCAGGACCAGCCGCTTGCCCCGGATCAGGGCGCTGTTGGCATTGTGCTTGAGCTTGACGCCAAGGTGGCGGACCTGATCGCCGGGCTGGATGAAGGTACGGCCGACATAATGCGAGCGAATGATGCCGAGCTCGAACGGGATGCCGCTCTCCTGGGCGTAGCCGATCGCTGCGGGCACGCCCGAATCGGGTACCGGCACGACATAATCGGCCTCGACCGGATTCTCGCGCGCCAGCTCGGCGCCGATCGCCTTGCGCACCGAATAGACCGACGATCCGTCGACGATCGAATCGGGCCGCGAGAAATAGACATGCTCGAAGATGCACGGCCGCGGCCGGGTCGGCGCGAACGGGCGGTGGCTGTGAACGCCGGTTTCCGAGACCACGACCAGCTCGCCCGGCTCGATGGTACGGATATAGGTTGCGCCGACGACGTCGAGCGCCACCGTCTCCGAGGCGAAGATGTAAGCCTCGCCGAGCCGGCCCATGACCAGCGGCCGGATCCCGAGCGGATCGCGGCAGGCGATCAGTCCCTCCTTGCTCAGGCAGACCAGGCTGTAGGCGCCTTCGACCTGCTTCAGCGCGTCGATGAACCGGTCGAGCAGGCCGCGATAGGTGGAGGTGGCGACGAGGTGGATGATGACCTCGGTGTCGCTGGTCGACTGGAAGATCGAGCCGCGCATGTTGAGCTCGCGCCGCAGTCGCATCGCGTTCGAGATATTGCCGTTATGCGCGACCGCGAGCCCGCCCGAAGAGAGCTCGGCGAACAGCGGCTGGACGTTGCGCATCGCGGTCTCGCCGGTGGTCGAATAGCGGACATGGCCGATCGAAGCCCGGCCGGCGAGGGCGCGGATCACGCTGTCCTTGTCGAAATTGCCCGCGACATGACCCATTGCGCGATGGCTGTGGAACGCTGCGCCGTCGTAGCTGGTGATGCCCGCGGCTTCCTGGCCGCGATGTTGAAGCGCGTGGAGGCCGAGCGTGACGATGGCGGCGGCGGTATCGGCGCCCCAAATGCCGAATACACCGCATTCCTCGCGCAATTTGTCGTCTTCGAAGGGATGGGTGGTCAGCATCGTGTCCCGCTGGTCCGCGTCTGGCCGCTGGCCCGCGGATATAGGGGCGTCGTGCCGGTTTGTCGCCCCTTCGCCGTAAAGAATCTGCAACGCTCCGGCTGCTTGACGCTAACGTCAACATAATCTAGCCATGCCGGCCGATGCCCGAGACCGCGCTCCATTCCGATTACCACCTGACCGAGCGCGAGGCGCGGACCTACACCATCACCCAATTGTGCGAGGAATTCGGAGTCACCGCCCGGGCGCTGCGTTTCTACGAGGACGAAGGGCTGATCGCACCGCAGCGCGCCGGCCTGTCGCGGATCTACAGCTGGCGCGACCGCGCCCGGCTCGCCTGGATCCTGCGCGGCAAAAGGGTCGGCTTCAGCCTCGCCGACATCGGCGAGATGATCGATCTCTACGATGTCGGCGATGGCCGGCACGAGCAGCGGCGGGTGACGCTGGAAAAGTGTCGCGGCCGCGTCGATCTGCTAAGGAAGCAGAAGATCGACATCGACGCCACGATCGACGAGCTCGAACGATTCATCGCCGTGGTGGCGGCGGCGGAGGTCGTGCCCGCCGAATAGAGCCCATAAGGGGGAAGCCATGCCCAGCTACACCGCTCCGGTCCGCGAAACCCGCTACATCTTCGATCATCTGCTCAATCTGGAGCGCTACTCGAACCTGCCGGGTTTCGAAAACGCGACCCCCGACATGATCGAGGCGATCCTCAACGAAGGCGCCAAGTTCGCCGAGCAGGTGCTCCAGCCGCTGAACCGGGTCGGCGACGAACATGGCTGCGTCCGCCACGACGACGGGTCGGTGACGACGCCGCCGGGCTTCAAGGCGGCCTATGACCAGTTCCGCGAGGGCGGCTGGACGACGCTCCACGCCCCCGAGGAATATGGCGGGCAGGGGCTGCCCGGCGTGCTTGCGGTCGCGCTCACCGAATATCTCGTCTCCGCCAACCAGGCGTTCGAAATGTATCACGGCCTCACCCAGGGCGCGATCGCCTCGATCCTGGTCAAGGGCTCCGAGGAGCAGAAGGCGAAGTTCCTGCCCAAGATGGTGTCGGGCGAATGGGGCGGGACGATGAACCTGACCGAGCCGCATTGCGGCACCGATCTCGGCCTGATCCGCACCAAAGCCGAGCCGCAGGACGACGGCAGCTACAAGATCAGCGGCACCAAGATCTTCATCTCCTCGGGCGAGCACGATCTTACCGAGAACATCATCCACCTCGTCCTCGCCAAGATCACCGGGGCGCCCGACAATGTGAAAGGCATCTCGCTGTTCATCGTGCCGAAGTTCATGGTCGAGGACGATGGCAGCCTCGGCGCGCGCAACGGCGTTGTCTGCGGCTCGATCGAGGAGAAGATGGGAATCCACGGCAATTCGACCTGCCTGCTCAATTATGACGGGGCGACCGGCTATCTGATCGGCGAGCGCGAGAAGGGCCTCGCCGCGATGTTCATCATGATGAATGCCGCCCGGCTCGGGGTCGGCCTGCAGGGTCTCGCCCAGGGCGAGGTCGCCCGGCAGAATGCGGTCAATTACGCCAAGGACCGTCGCCAGGGCCGCTCGCTGACCGGTGCCAAGGAGCCGAACGAGAAAGCGGATCCGATCATCGTTCACCCCGACGTGCGCCGGATGTTGATGGAGGCCAAGGCCTATAATGAGGCGGCGCGCGCGCTGATCCTGTGGGGCGCGCTCCAGGTCGATCTCGTCCGCCAAGCCCAGACCGAGGAGGAGCGCGAGGCCGCCAACGACCTCGTCTCGCTGCTGACCCCGGTGATCAAGGGCTATCTGACCGACAAGGGTTATGAGGTCGCGACCAACGCCCAGCAAATCTATGGCGGCCACGGCTATATCCGCGAATGGGGCATGGAGCAGTTCGTCCGCGATGCCCGGATCAACATGCTTTACGAAGGCGCCAACGGTATCCAGGCGCTCGATCTGGTCGGCCGCAAGCTCGGCCAGAATGGCGGCCGTGCGATCCGCGGCTATTTCGAGCTGCTCGCCCGCGAGATTGGCGAGGCCAAGGAAAGTGAAGGCGGCCGCGATTTTGCGGTGGCGCTCGAAAAGGCCGTCGGCGAGCTCCAGACTGCGACGATGTGGCTGATGCAGAACGGCATGACCAACCCGGACAATGCCGGGGCCGCGAGCTACAGCTACATGAACCTGACCGGCCTGGTGACGCTCGGCCTGATGTGGCTGCGTATGGCCAAGGCCTCGTCGGCGGCGCTGGCCGACGGTGCCGAGGACCGCGATTTCCACGAGGCCAAGCTGGTCACCGCCCGCTTCTACGCCGAGCGGATCCTGCCCCAGGCCGGCGCGGAGCGGCGCAAGCTCGAGGCCGGGGCGGAGAGCATGATGGCGCTGCCGGCGGAGGCGTTCTAGCCGGCCGGCCGCAAGCCGGAGAGGGGCGATGACGCGCGAGCAGAAGATCGTCGCGATCGGCGCCGGCAGCGGCGTGGCGTCGATGGTGCTGGCACTGTGGCTGCTCTCCCGGCTGCTGCCGGCGCCGGTCGGTCTCGAACCCGTCGGAGAGCGGCTGGCTTATGCGCTGCGCTGGGACGCGCTGGCGGCGATGCCGCTGTTCGCGATGCTCGCCGCGATCGGCAATGCGCGCTTCCTCGGCGAGGCGATCGATCCCACAAGGGGCGCCGAAGACCGCGCGACCCTGATCAATGGCCGCGTCGCCGACAACACCCTCCAGCAATTCGCCCTGTTCCTGGTCGGATCACTGGCGCTGGCAGCGAGCCTCCCGGCCCGGCACATGGCCGTGATCGGCGCCGCCGCGATCGTCTTCGTCATTGCCCGCATCCTGTTCTGGATCGGCTATCGGATCGACCCGCTCTACCGCGCCTTCGGTTTTTCCTCGACCGCCTATCTCAACCTCGGGCTGTTGCTTGCCGCGCTCTGGCTTGCTGTCCGTTAGGACGCGGCTGCGGATCCGCCGGTGTCGGTTAGGTCCGCTGTTGCGGGCGGTTCCGATTGATCTTGAAAGAATCAGCGTTCCGTAACAGCCTCTCCGCATCATGGAGGTGACTATGAAGCTGAGACTGTTGGCGGCGAGCCTCCTCTTTTGGCTGGCATCGCCTGCGGTGGCGGAAGATTGGTGGTGGGTCGGCCACAGCGGCGATGCTCCTAATCGCGTCGTGACTTATGTCGACCGGGATTCGATTTCTGCCGGCAAGGACGATGGGATCGAAGTTTGGGCGCTCAACATTGCCGAGAGGCCGGTGCTCCACGATCAACGTTATCTGGCGATCCGCTATGGGTTCAAGTGTCGCCAGCGTTTGTTCGCGACGCTCGGCAGCGTGCCTTATGATTCGGAAGGCGGTGTGCTCGAACTGATGGAGGTTCCGGCCAGCGACTTCACCCGCGTTGTTCAGGGTTCCATAGGTGAATCCATTCTCAGGGCAGTTTGCGGCCAAGCTTCGGGAAGTGAACTTCGCGTTGCCAATCCGGTGCAGCATGCGATGAACTATCTACTTGCGCAGAGCGGACAGTCGGCGCCGGCCGTTGCGCAACCGGGAGAAGCCGCGCGGGGTCCAGGGCTGTCGGTCGGGACCGGTTTCTTCATCGGACCGGCTGGTCATATCCTGACGAGCTATCATGTCGTCTCGGGCGCGAGCCGCATAGTTTGCCGAACCGTGGCGGGCCAGTTTCTGCCGGCGACTTTGGTCAACAGCAGCCCAGCGAACGACCTTGCACTGTTGCAGGTCAACTATCGGTCACCCAACTATCTCAGCTTTGCGCCGACCGGATCGGTTCGGATTGGCGAGCGTGTGTTCACCATGGGCTTTCCGGCGATCCAGCGGCTGGGGCTGGAGCCCAGGTTCACTGAAGGAACCGTGAGCGCGCTTTCGATGGGGAACGAGAATGCCTTCATGCAAATCTCGATTCCAATCCAGCCCGGCAATTCAGGCGGCCCGGTGGTCACGGAGCGAGGCCATGTCGTCGGCATCATCGCGGCCACGGAGGCGGTCGAATCTTTCTTTCAAGACACGGGAACACTGCCGCAGAATGTCAATTGGGCGATCAAATCGGACTATGCGCGGCCGCTTCTCGCGTCCGTGGGGTCAGCCCCGCCGCGCCCAAGAGAAGACGCGATTGCGCTGGCGCGCAACTCGGTGTGCCTCATCGCTGCGGAGAGGCAGCCGACCGAATAACACCCCGCAATCAGGTCTGGGAAGGCTGCCTCTATGCCAGGTACGCCCTGCTTCCATCTGCGGAAGCGGCGGGCCAAGGGTCATCGAGCTTCGAACAGATCAAGAATGGCACACTGGCTAGGCAGGATTTTCCGGCGCGCCTCGGCAAGCGTGAACCAGGCCGCACGATCCACTTCGGGATAGATGCGCAGCTGTCCGCTGCGCGGCGGCCATTCGAGGGTGAAGCTGTTGCTGACGATTGTCTCGGGATCGAGGTCGCCTTCGAGCGCGAACGCCTCGACCAGCTTGCCCCCTTTCTGCCGGATCCGGCCGAGCGGCACGAGCCCGCCCTCCGGCCGCACCCCCAATTCCTCCGCGAACTCGCGTCGCGCGCAGGCTTCGAGATCCTCGCCCGGCTCGACCAGCCCCTTGGGAATCGCCCAGGCGCCGGCATCCCTGTTCCGCCATAGCGGCCCGCCGAAATGGGTGAGCAGCACCTCGGTCTCGTCGCCGCGCCGGCGCCACATCAGGATGCCGGCACTGAGCTGCGGCATCAGGCGTTTTCGAGCTGGGTGAAGCGGACCGGGAGCAGCGCTCTTGTCGCGATGCCGCCGTCGGCGCCCTTTTCGACCACGCTCAATTGCTGCACGTCCTTGCCGCCGAGCGGGATGACCATCTTGCCGCCATCGCCGAGCTGCGCGATCAGCCCGGCCGGCGGCTCCGCGGCAGCCGCGGTGACCAGGATGCGGTCGAACGGCGCATGTTCGGGCCAGCCGCGCGAGCCGTCGCCGACCCTTATCTCGACGTCGAGATCGAGCGTACCCAGCCGCAGCCGCGCGGCTTCGGCGAATTCCTCGACGATCTCGACGCTGAACACGCGCACGTCGAGCCCGGCCATCACCGCCGCCTGCCAGCCAAGGCCTGTTCCCACCTCGAGCACGGTCATGCCAGGCCCGAGATCGAGCAGATCGAGCATCAGCGCGCCGATGAAAGGTTGTGAGACGGTCTTGTCGAAACCGATCGGCAGCGGCGTGTCCTGGTAGGACATCAAGGCGAGCTGCGCTGGCACGAACAAATGCCGCGGCACATCGAGCAGGGCCGACCGCAGCACCGTGCCCGGGGTCGCCCGGCCGGTTTCCTCGGCGGCGAGGTCGAAATGAATGTCGATTACCTCGACCATGTGCCGGCGCAGGGTCGCCAGGTGCACTTCGGTCATCGGCTTCATGGCGGCGCTCCTCGTCCGCTTTGGCCATAGAGCCTGATCGCTTCGCGGCGAAGCGGCTTCGACGCTTCGGTGCCGGAAACGAATGAGGCGCTCGCGCTTGTCGATAGGCAACGCGCGTGATCGCCGGGCGCTTCGCGCCGCGAAATCCGCTCTTGATCCGATGCCGAAAAAGGCCGACCCTCCATGGTTGCAGATCGCCGCGACGGCGGTCGATGCAGGGGGATATGCCATGGAATGGATGTTCATGCCGCTCAAGCGCTATGCGGACTTTTCGGGCCGCTCGCGCCGTATGGAATTCTGGATGTGGATTGTGCTCCAGGTCATCGTCTATTTCGTCTTCTGGGTGCTTCTGTTTGCCGTCGGCGGCAGCGCGATCATGATGGGCGCGAACAATCCCACGGCCGCATTGGCGGGAGGCGGCGCGATCATGATCATCGGGCTGCTCTATATGGTCTATGGGCTGGCCGTGCTCGTCCCGCATCTCGCGGTTGCCGTGCGCCGGCTGCATGACACCAACCGGAGCGGCTGGTGGATTCTGGCGCCGATGGTGCCCTATCTTGGGGTGTTCCTGGCGGGGGCATTGGTCGCATCTTCGCCCGATTTGGCTGGCGTCGCCGGCATCTTGATGATGGTCTGCGGACTTGCCGCGCTCGGGCTCGTCATCCTGCTTATCGTGTTCTATTTCATGGAAGGCACCAAGGGACCCAACAAATATGGCCCCGACCCCAAGGGCCAGGATACCGGCCAGGTCTTCGCCTGATCTCGCCGCGTGCGGAACGAATGCCGGGCGGGCGGTTGCGGCCCGCCCGGCGCCGCACTAGATAGCGCGCCGCGTGCCCCTGTGGCGGAATTGGTAGACGCGCTCGACTCAAAATCGAGTTCCGCAAGGAGTGCCCGTTCGAGTCGGGCCAGGGGCACCATTTTCGGATCCAGCGAAGGGGTCGGCGCGATTCCCGCCTGACATGAAGCATTTCCTGCTCTTCTATGTGGCGTCGGACGACTATCTCGAACGCCGCCCGGCATTCCGCGACGCGCATCTCGAAAAGGCGTGGGCGTCGAACGCCGCCGGCGACTTGGTCCTCGGCGGCGCCCTTGCCGACCCGCTGGACGGCGCGGTTCTTCTGTTCGCCGGCGAGACCAGGGCGGTCGCCGAGGCGTTCGCCAGAGCGGACCCCTATGTCACCAACGGGCTGGTATCGTCATGGCATGTCCGCGAGTGGCTGACGGTCGCCGGCGAGACCGCCGCCAATCCCGTTCATCCATCCGCCGCCAAGTCGTGAAGCGGTCGTCGAGCTGGTGGAAAAAAACATGGCGCTCGATCGGGACGGAGCCGGCGCATGAATGCCGCGAGCCTGCTCGGCTATAGCGCGGCGCTGATGGTGGCGGTCGCGACCCCTGGACCGGCGACCTTCGCGATCGTCTCGACCGGGGTCGCGCGCGGCGCGCGCATGGCGCTTGCCTTCGGCGCCGGGGTCTCGCTCGGCGACGTCCTGCTGACCAGCCTCGCCTTGCTCGGACTGGCCGCGCTCGCCGCGACGTTCGGGTGGATGTTCGCGGTGGTGAAATATGGCGGTGCGGCCTATCTCATCTGGCTCGGCATCAAGATGTGGCGCACCGCGCCGCAAATCGCGGAAGGGCCGAAAAGGGCCGGGGAGGGCTGGCTTCGGACCTTCGGCCTCGGGACCGCGATGGCGATCGGCAATCCGAAGGCCATCCTGTTCCACGCCAGCCTCATGCCCCTGCTGCTCGACATGAATGCGCTGACCGGACTGGACGCGATCGTCATTCTCTCGATCGTCCTGACGGTCAATCTGGCGACGATGAGCGTCTATGCGATGCTCGCCGGCGGCGCCTCGCGCTGGTTCCAGACGCCGTCCCGGGCGAGATGGATCAATCGCGTCGCCGGCAGCTTGTTGGTGGGGACCGGCGCGGTGATTGCCTCGCGATAGACGCCGCGCCGCTCAGCGCTTACCGGCGTGCGTGCGGCGAAGCGAATCCCTCCATATTGCGATCAGCTCCAGGAGGAGTTCGGACCACCGCCCGGCGTCCTTCAGCTGAGCGTCGAAATCGACGAAACATTCGACGAAGGTGCAATCGCCGTCGATGATCGGGCTGAACCGCAACGTGCCCTGATATCGGATGTCTGGGGCGCTTGGGCATTCGAACCTGCCTGGACTGGGGCCGCTCGGCACCGGCGGTGTGCGACCTTCGCCTTCACTGCGGCTTCAACCCTTCAGCCGCGCAATCGTTCAGCGCTCGTTTTGCTGCTCCGCCGCGCGCGCCGCGGCGAGGTCGACGAGCCCGCGATCGCCTTCCTCGCGCTCGCTCAGATAGGTCAGCGCGCTGATCCGCCAGGCGCCGTCGACCTTCCGGAACGCATAGTCATAGCGGCCGGTCACGGTCCAGCTGCGGCCATCCAGCCAATGCGTCCCGGCGACGTTGGCGGTTCCGGTCGCTTCATTGCCGGTCACTTCGATCGCGACATCGCCAAGCCGGTGCCGGGTGGCATCGAAGCCGGGCACCAGCGCCCGCCAGCGCGCGACCAGCGCCTCGCGCGCCAGCATCTCGGCCTCGCCCGGGAACAGCGAGCTATAGTCGACGCGTACCTGCGGCGCGAAAAAACGCTCCACGCCACTCCAGTCGCGCACGTCCACGAGCGCGGTCATCGCGACCGCCACCGCGCGCACCCGCGCCGCCTCGATTTCATGGGTTTCAGCCATCGCACTGCTCATTTCAGCGTCTTTCGGAAATGGTCGGCGGCTGCGTCGCTGGCGCGTCCCACCGGCTCGTCGCGATCGTAAAAGTCGAACTGGGTGACGTTGTCGAGCCAGAACTCTGATTTCGGTCCGGGCAGCGCCGCGTAAAAATCATGCGCGCCATGGGGGATTGCCGCGGCCTCACTGTGGACCATGACCACCGGCCGGTCCTCGAGCCGCGGCGCGATCGCGATCCCGTCGAAGGTCAGAAAGGGCTCCCAAGAGGCGAGATTGAACCGGTTCTCCCATTCCGGAATGAGTCCGCGATCGCGTTCGGTGTAATAAGGCGCGTTGAACATGATCGCCTTCTCGTCGGTCGCGCTGGCGGCAAGTGCCATGGCCGGCTCGCCCGTCGCTTCGAACGCCGACTGCGCCGCGCGTCCGGCCGCAATCAGCTTTTCTACGCCGTCGGCGCCGCCATACACCTCGCGCACGATCGCCGCGTCGTGCAGCCAGGGTGCGATCAGAGCAAGCGACCGCAACGCCGGCGATGCGGCGACCGCGCCGGCCATATAGCCCGCGCTCACGCAGATGCCGAGGCCGCCGATCCGGCCCGGATCGATCTCCGGCCGCGTCGCCAGATGGCTCGCCGCGGCGACGATGTCGGCGGTCTTGTTGGCGGGATGCTCGAGCTGGCGCTGGCTGCCTTCCGACTGGCCCCAGTTGCGAAAGTCGAAGGCCAGAGCGGCGAAGCCGCGTCTCGCCATCTCCGCCGCGTAGCGCCCCGGCATCTGCTCCTTGACCGTGGTCCATGCTCCGGTGACGACCAGGCCGGGAAGGCGGCGCCCGGCATGACCTTCAGGCAGGAAAAGGTCGCCGACGAGACGCCTGCCGTCATTCTCGAACATCACCCGTTTCGACATTGCCGTTTCTGTCATCGTCCGCCTTTCGCCGAGCCGCTACCTTCGATCCGGAGCCCTACAGGCTTCGTCGTGCCGGATATTGCTGAGTTCGAAACGCGCTACCCTAACGGACCGGTCCCGCCTAGAAGCGGTCATGCTCGCGATGGCGGACATCGCCCGGATGGAATGGGGCGGGGCACGCATCGCCCATTGCCGGCTTCCCGCCTGGGAGGCGGGCGAACGCGAGTCGGTGTCGGCCACATCCTCGATCGGCTTCGCCTTCACCACCCAGCGTCGCGCCACGATCGAGGCCGACGGGCGGACCCGCGACAGGGATGTTGCGGCGGGCAGCCTCAATCTGACCGGCGCCGCGCCGGTGTCGTGGCTGCGCGTCCATGAGCCGTCGGAGCTGATCGAGATTGCCGGCTCGTCCGCGCTGCGCCGATCGGTGGCGGCCGAGCTTGGCGTGCGGGACGCGGCGGCGCTGGAGGAATGCGAGCTTTCCGCCGGTCCGGCCGCCTTCGCGATCGCCGCCCGCTTCCGATCGGCGTTGCGCGGCGGTGCGCCGCTTGCCGATGTCGAGCGCGATACTCTGGTCCGGCTGCTCTACGCCAATGTCCTGCGCAGACGGTTCGGCGGCATGCTGGCTGCCAGAGGCGACGGGGCGCTCGACGCGGCGCGCCTCGCCAGGGTGGCCGAGCACGTCGAAGCCCATCTCGCCGACCCGCTCTCGCTCGAGCAGCTTGGCGACATCGCGGCGCTGAGCCCGTTCCACTTCCTGAGGAGCTTTCGCCTGGCCGTTGGCGCCTCGCCGCACGCCTATGTCACGATGCGCCGAATGGAGCGCGCCAGGGAGATGCTGGCCGACGGGAAGGGCACGGCGAACGTCGCCGCGGCATCGGGCTATGCGAGCCGCAGCTGGTTTCGCGCGGCGTTCCGGCGGCATTTCGGTTTTGCGCCCGATGCGGTACCGGCGCGCGGCGCGCGGCGGTGGCTTTAGCATCGTGTTGAAGTCCGGCCTGCCGATATACGCCTTTGCCACGGCGGCGGCGTGGGAGGCGTGGCTGGCCGAACAGCCGCGCACCACGCCGGGACTGTGGCTGAAGCTGGCGAAGAAAAATGCGGGGACGCCGAGCATCACCAAACAGGAGGCGATCGACGGTGCGCTCTGCCACGGCTGGATCGACGGCCAGCTCGACAAGTTCGACGATCGATACTGGCTGATCCGCTTCACCCCGCGCCGGGCCCGAAGCAAATGGTCGCAGGTCAATCGCGAGCGGGCCGAGGCCCTGATGGCGCAGGGGAGGGTGACGCCGGCCGGGCTCGCCGAGATCGAGGCGGCGAAAGCGGACGGGCGATGGCTGGCGGCCTATGCGCCACAGAGCAAAGCGGCCGTTCCCGACGATCTTGGTCGCGCGCTCGATGCCGCGCCGGCGGCGCGCGCTTTGTTCGACCGGCTCGACGCCACCAATCGTTACGCGATCCTCTATCGCGTCCATGACGCCAGGACCGAGGCGACCAGAACCGCGCGGATCGAAAAGTTCGTGGCGATGCTCGCGCGCGGCGAAACGCTCTATCCGCCCAGGTCGAAACGGCCGCGCGTAGGCCGGTAGGGCGCGGCCAAAGGCGCCATTCATCCTCTTCTCAGCGCCGTCGGTTGCGGGCATGGTCGCGGCGATGAGGGCCTTTTTGCCATGACCGAGCCCACAGACCGGGTTCCGCCGGGCCTCGAAGGAGTCGAGATCGAGACGGAGGCGACCGCCTTCCGCCGCGACCGGCTGCTGGCTTCACTGGTGCTGGTCGCGGGCGCCTCGTTCATGCTCGCGCTTCCGTTCGCGCTCAGGGCCGGCGCGGAATTCTTTCTGCCTGTCACCGCGGCCCTGGTCATCGCCGTCGCGCTCGTGCCTTTGCTCGAATGGCTCGAGCGCCGCCGCGTGCCCTCGACGCTCGCCGCCTTCCTATGCGTCGTGCTGTTCCTGGTGGTCGCCAATGCGGCGGTGGCGGCGATCGTCTTTCCCGCGAGCGAATGGTTCCGGCTGCTGCCCGAACGGATCGGGCAGCTGCGCGAGACGCTCGATCCGCTGGTCGACGTCTATTCGAATCTCGAGCGGTTCGTCGACGACGTGGTGCGCGAGTTCGGCCGCGCGCCGAGTAGCGCGCCGCAGGCGGTGCGGGTCGAGCCGCCCAGCTCGCTGCTCCAGATCATCGCCACTTCGGCGCCGTTCGCGGCGATCCAGATGTTCTTCGCCGTGCTCGTCATCTTCTTCTTCCTCTCGGGCTGGACCCGGATGCGCAAGCGCACGATCACCACCCGCTCGAGCTTCGACGGCGCGATGACCACCGCGCGGGTGATCCAGCAGGTGGTCGACGCCACCTCGATGTATCTCGGCACGATCACCGTCGTGAATGTCGGCATGGGGCTGGTGGTTGCGCTGATTCTCTATCTGCTCGACATGCCGACGCCGTTGATGTGGGGCGGCATCGTCGCGGTCCTCAACTACATCCCTTATCTCGGCCCGATCGCCTCGGCGCTGCTGCTCGCGCTCGGTGGGCTGATGACCTTCACCGATGCCTGGTACGCGCTGCTGCCGGCGCTCAGTTTTGTCGTAATCCACCTGATCGAATCGAATCTGGTGACGCCGGCCGTGGTCGGCCGCCGTCTCACCATCAATCCCCTGCTGATCCTGCTCGCCTTGAGCTTCTGGGCGTGGGTCTGGGGAACCACCGGCGCGCTGCTCGCGGTGCCGTTGCTGATCATCATGCGCACCGTGCTCGACGCCGCCGGCAAGCCCGACATTGCCGGTTTCCTGTTCGAGGAGGGGACCTTGATCCAGGAGCATCACGAAGGCCGCGATTAGCCGGCGCGGGGACCGCCGAAATCGCCGCCGGTTCGCTTGACAGCCCCCATGGCCTTCACTACCTCGCCCGCCTGCTTAAGCGGGTGTAGCTCAGTTGGTTAGAGCGCCGGCCTGTCACGCCGGAGGTCGCGGGTTCAAGTCCCGTCACTCGCGCCATTCCCCCGACCGGGCGCGCGCGAAGCCGCTACTTGCTCATCCAGCGCAGCAGCGGCTTGAGCGGCAGGATCCAGACGATTCCCGCGATCAAGAGGTAGAGCAGGAGCAGCGGTACCGGCGGCCGTTCGATCCATCCGGCGACGGTCACGACGGCGACGCTCCATGCCGCGATCCAGGCCAGGATCAGCGCCATTCCGGCCGCCATCCGCCAGCGCGGCTCTACCGGCATGCGATCCACTCCCGGGGCGTGGCGATCGCGTCGAGCCGCATGTCCCAGGGATCGGCCGGGATCGACGCATCGACCAGCTGGCTTTCCCAGGCGAGGCCGATGGTGAACACCGGATTGGCCTGGCGAAGATGAGCGAGCGCGCGATCATAATGGCCCTTGCCATGGCCGATGCGGACGCCGCTGCGGTCGGCGAGCACGATCGGGATCAGCACGATGTCGGGCAGCAGCACCGCGGACTCGCCCGCCGGCTGGAGCACGCCCCACGGGCTCGGGTCGAGCGCCGGTCCCTCGCGCCAGATCATCCGCGCATCGCGCCCGGCGAACCAGGGCAAAGCGGCGCGCTGGCCGTCGATCAGCGCGCCGAGGATTGGATAGGGGCTGATCTCGTCCCCGAGCGGGTGATAGGCCGCCACCACCCGCGCCTCGATCAGATGGGGCAGCACCAGCCGCGCCAGCTGCGCCTCCAGCGTCGCGCGCAGTTCAGGGGTCAGGCTGCGCGCGAAATCGCGGCGGCGCTGGAGGCCCTCGGCGCGCAGCTCGGCTTTTCCGGGAGAGGAGGGTGACGGGACCGTCATGGTCGTTTGCCTGAATATCCTCTGACGCGAAACGTCAGGTGGGAACCATATGCGTCGGACCAAGGCCCGGGCAGGGACAGTCCCCTAGGATTCTTATCGCCTCAGGGATGTTCGTATAGGCTCGTGCCGGACAGTACCCGTCATGTCCTATCTAGGCGCTCGCGCCCTCGCGCTCAAGGCTGTCGGCAAGCGACTCGACCCGTGCCGCGAGTCGTTCGAGCGCTTCCGCGACCGCCGGATCGGGCGGTGGCGGCACCGGGTCGGGCAGTCCGGCGCCGGCGCGCACCTCCTTGAGATCGTCGGCCATCAGCAAGGCGGCGAACAGCAATTGGCGGGTTTCGCTGAGGCTGCCCAGAGCGCTGGCCGCATCGTTGGCGCGCCGGTCGACCAGGGACGCGAGCCCGATGAGATGGTCCTCTTCGCCGTCGCGGCAGGCGATATTGTAGCTGCGGCCGGCAACCTGGACGTCGATATTGGCCATCAGCGCCCCCCGGCTTCGAGCAGATGATCGATCTGGCCGATCGCCCCCGCCACGGTGCGGCGGAGCGTGTCGTGCGCACTGCGCAGCCGCTCGAATTCGTCACTGTCGACCGCCGGCGCCGCGGACGCGGGTCGGGCCGCCGCGCTCTCGATTCGCGCCAGCGCCCGTTCGATCCGGCTGATGGCGTCAAGAGCGCGCTGGTCGGCCATGGGCGAAGGCATAGCATGGCTGGCGCGCGCGGCAAGCCGCCACGGTTGACGCGTCCGGTGCCGCCGATAAAGGGACCGCAGCGCTCCGCGCCTTTCCACGCCGATTCCTGCCTTAAGGAAGCGAATGTCCGTCGACACCAGACTGCTCGCCAACGCCATCCGCGCCTTGTCGATGGATGCGGTCCAGGCCGCCAATAGCGGCCATCCCGGCATGCCGATGGGCATGGCCGATGTCGCGACAATGCTCTGGACCGAATATCTGAAATTCGATCCCGCCGACCCGAAATGGCCCGACCGCGATCGTTTCGTGCTCTCGGCGGGGCACGGCTCGATGCTGATCTACGCCTTGCTCCATTTGACCGGCTTTGCCCGCCCGACGATCGACGACATCCGGAATTTCCGCCAGCTCGGCAGCCCGTGCGCCGGCCATCCCGAGAATTTCCTGCTCGACGGAGTCGAGGCGACCACCGGGCCGCTCGGCCAGGGCGTGGCGATGGCGGTCGGCATGGCGATCGCCGAGCGCCATCTGAACGCCGAATATGGCGACGGCCTCGTCGATCACCGGACCTGGACGCTCGCCGGCGACGGCTGCCTGATGGAGGGCGTCAATCATGAGGCGGCGGGGCTGGCCGGCCATCTCGGGCTCGGCCGGCTCAACGTCCTGTGGGACGACAATCGCATCACCATCGACGGCGCGACCGATCTCTCGACCTCGGAGGATATCGAGGCGCGCTACCGCGCTTATGGCTGGCATACCGTTCGCTGCGACGGCCACGATCCGGTCGACATCCGCCGCGCGCTCGACGCGGCGCTGGCTGATCCGCGGCCGTCGCTGATCGCGTGCCGGACGATCATCGGCTACGGCGCGCCCAACAAGCAGGGCACCGCGGCGACCCATGGCGCGGCGCTCGGCGCCGACGAGGTCGCGGCGGCGCGCGCGGCGCTCGGCTGGAAATGGCCGCCGTTCGAGCTGCCGGCCGAAATCGCCGAGGCCTGGCGCGAAGCGGGACGGCGCGGCGCGGCGCCTCATGGCGAATGGCGTCGCCGGCTCGATGCCAGCCCGGCCCGCGATGAATTCGTCCGCCGCATGGCCGGCGACCTTCCCGAAGGCTTCTCGCTCGGTGCCTATATCGAGAGTCTGATCGCCGCGCCGCAAAAGGTCGCGACGCGCAAGGCTTCGGAGCTGGCGCTCGAGGCGATCAACAGCTTGCTGAGCGAGACGATCGGCGGCTCGGCGGATCTTACCGGTTCGAACAATACCAAAACAAAGAATCAGAAGGCTCTGACAAAAGAAGATTATTCCGGTCGCTATCTCTATTACGGCATTCGCGAGTTCGGCATGGCCGCGGCGATGAACGGAATGGCGCTGCACGGCGGCATCATCCCTTATGGCGGCACCTTCCTGATCTTCTCCGATTATGCCCGTCCGGCGATCCGCCTGTCGGCGCTGCAGCAGGTCCGCGCGATCTACGTCATGACCCACGATTCGATCGGACTCGGCGAGGATGGTCCGACCCACCAGCCGATCGAGCAGCTCGCCGGCCTCAGGGCGATGCCCAATCTCGACGTCTACCGCCCCGCCGACGCGGTCGAGACCGCCGAATGCTGGGAGCTCGCCTTGCGCCAAGCCGGCCGGCCGTCCGTGCTCGCTCTGACCCGGCAGAATTTGCCGCAGGTCCGCACCGCAAGCGGCGAAAATCTCTGCGCGAAAGGCGGCTATCGGCTTCGCGCCGCGTCGGCGCCGCGCCGGGTGGTGCTGGTCGCCACCGGATCGGAAGTCGAGCTTGCGCTGGCGACCGCCGACGCGCTGGAAGGGCAGGGGGTCGGCGCCGATATCATCTCGATGCCGTGCTGGAGCCGCTTCGACGCCCAGGCCGCCGCCTATCGCGCCGATCTGCTCCCCGGTGACGCGCTGTTGGTCTCGATCGAGGCCGGCGCGACGCTCGGTTGGGAGCGCTATATCGGCCGCGACGGCCTCGCCGTCGGCCTCGATCGGTTCGGCGCGTCGGCGCCGGCCGAAGACCTGTTCAAGCATTTCGGCCTCACCGCCGAGGCGATCGTGCCGCGGATCCTGTCCGCGCTCAAAGTTAAAGGAGATCAATGACATGGCAACCAGAGTTGCGATCAACGGCTTCGGCCGGATCGGCCGCCTCGTCGCCCGCGCCCTGCTCGAAAAGAGCGACAGCGGGCTCGAGCTGGTGGCGATCAACGATCTTGCCGACGCCGAATCGAACGCGCTTCTGTTCAAGCGCGATTCGGTCCACGGCGCCTGGCCGGGCGAGGTCCGCGCCGACGGCAACGACCTGATCGTCGACGGCCGCCGCATCCGGGTCACCGCCGAGCGCGACCCGGGCAAGCTGCCTCATGGAGAGGAAGGGATCGACCTCGCGCTCGAATGCACCGGCTTCTTCGCCGACCGTGACAAGGCTGGCGCGCATCTCGCTGCCGGCGCTAAGAAAGTTCTGATCTCGGCGCCGGCCAAAGGTGCCGACCTCACGGTCGTTTACGGCGTCAATCACGACCGGCTCGAGGCCGGCCACAATATCGTCTCCAACGCCTCGTGCACCACCAATTGCCTGGCGCCGGTCGCCAAGGTGCTCAACGACAGCGTCGGCATCGAGCGCGGGCTGATGACCACCGTCCACGCTTACACCAACGACCAGAAGATCCTCGACCAGATCCATAGCGACAAGCGCCGCGCGCGTGCCGCGGGGATGTCGATGATCCCGACCACCACCGGCGCCGCGCGCGCGGTCGGCGAGGTGCTGCCCGAGCTCAAGGGCAAGCTCGACGGCTCGGCGATCCGGGTGCCGACGCCCAATGTCAGCCTGATCGACCTCACCTTCACCCCGAAGCGTGACACCTCGGTCGACGAGGTCAACGGCGTGCTCCGCGCCGCGGCGCAAAGCGGACCGCTGGCCGGGATCCTCGATTATACCGAGGAGCCTTTGGTCTCGATCGACTTCAACCACAATCCGGCGAGCTCGACCGTCGACAGCCTCGAAACCGCGGTGCTCGAAGGCAAGCTGGTCCGCGTCGTCTCATGGTACGACAATGAATGGGGCTTCTCGAACCGGATGGTCGACACCGCGGCGGCGATGGCCCGTCTGATCTGACGTCATGACGTCGTTCCGGACCCTGGACGATATCGGCGCGGTTGCCGGCAAGCGCGTGCTGGTCCGCGTCGACCTCAACGTGCCGATGCAGGAGGGCGCGGTCAGCGACGACACCAGGCTGCGCGCCACCCTGCCGACCGTGGCCGAGCTGGCGGACAAGGGTGCGATCGTCCTGCTGCTCGCCCATTTCGGTCGGCCCAAAAACGAGCGGCGGCCGGACATGTCGCTGGCGCTGGTGACCAGACCCTATTCGGAGCTGCTCGGCCGCCCGGTCCGGTTCATCGACGATTGCTGCGGACCCGGCGCCGCCGAGGCGATCGCCACCCTGGCCCCGGGCGATGTCGCGATCCTCGAGAACACCCGTTTCCATGCCGGCGAGGAGAAGAACGATCCGGCACTCGCCCGAGCGATGGCCGATTTGGGCGATCTCTATGTCGACGACGCCTTCTCCGCCGCCCATCGCGCCCATGCCTCGACCGAGGGAATCGCGCACCTTCTTCCGGCTTTTGCCGGGCGCGCGATGGAAACCGAGCTGAAGGCGCTCGAGGCCGCGCTCGGCAGCCCCGAGCGGCCGGTCGCGGCGGTGGTCGGCGGCGCCAAGGTTTCGACCAAGCTCGCGGTGCTGGAGCATCTCGTCCCCAGGGTCGATCATTTGATCATCGGCGGCGGCATGGCCAACACCTTTCTCGCCGCGCGCGATCTCGTGATCGGCAAGAGCCTGGCCGAGCGCGATCTGACCGCGGTCGCCAACGACATCCTCGCGGCGGCCGAGCAGGCGAACTGCACCGTCCACCTCCCTTATGACGTGGTGGTGGCGAAGGAATTCGCCGCCAATCCGCCGAGCCTGCGGACCTGCAACGTCCATGAGGTCGCCGCCGACGAGATGATCCTCGATCTTGGCCCGGCGGCGGTCGAGGCGCTCGCCGATGTCCTCAAGACCTGCCGGACCCTGGTCTGGAACGGCCCGCTGGGGGCGTTCGAGACCCCGCCGTTCGACGCCGCCACGGTCGCTCTCGCCCGTACCGCGGCGGCGCTGACCGAGGAGGGCAGCCTGGTCTCGGTCGCCGGCGGCGGCGACACCGTCGCCGCGCTGAACCAGGCCGGAGTCACAGGCGATTTCACCTTCGTCTCGACCGCCGGCGGCGCCTTCCTCGAATGGATGGAGGGCAAGACATTGCCGGGCGTTGCGGCGCTGCAGGCCTGAGCCTTTCGAATCACACCTGACAAGGATCAAGATGATGCAAGACCCCAAGATGATGGCACAGATCGAAAGCGGGAAGGGGTTCATCGCCGCGCTCGATCAGAGCGGCGGCTCGACCCCCAAGGCCCTCGCCGGTTACGGGATCGGGGAAGGCGCCTGGACGACGGAAGAGGAGATGTTCGACCTCATCCACCAGATGCGGTCGCGGATCATCACCTCGCCCGCTTTCACCGGCGAAAAGGTCATCGGCGCCATCCTGTTCGAGCGCACGATGGACGCCAGGATCGACGGCCAGCCGGTGCCGCAGGTCCTGAGGGACCGTGGCGTCGCCCCCTTCATCAAGATCGACAAGGGTCTCGAAGCCGAGGCGAATGGCGTCCAGCTGATGAAGCCGATGCCCGATCTCGGTGCTTTGCTCGATCGCGCCCGGGCACTCGGCGTGTTCGGCACCAAGGAGCGCTCGGTCATCAACCTCGCCGACCGTGGCGGCATCGCCGCAATCGTCGCGCAGCAGTTCGACGTCGCCCGCCAGGTCCTTGCGGCGGGGCTCGTCCCGATCATCGAGCCCGAGGTCAACATCAAGAGTCGCGAGCGGGGCGAGGCCGACGAGATCCTGCTCGAGGAATTGCGCAAGGCGCTTGACTCGTTGCCCGGCGATGAGCGGGTGATGCTCAAGCTCAGCCTTCCCGTACGCCCGGGGCTGTTCGACCCGCTGGTGGATCATCCGCGCGTGTTGCGGGTGGTCGCCCTCTCGGGCGGTTATTCGCGGCCGGACGCGTGTCGCGAGCTCGCCCGGAATCGCGGCGTGATCGCCAGCTTCTCGCGTGCGCTACTCGAGGATCTCCGCCATCAGATGAGCGACGAGGTGTTCGACCGGACGCTCGCCGCGGCGATCGACGAGATCTACCAGGCCTCGACGGTCAAGACCTCCTAGCGGCCGCGGTCGGACGCGGCGATGTGCGGTCGGGACAGGGTAGGATGAGTTGGGACCCGACCGAGCGCCATGAATTCGCCTATCACCGCGCGCTGGCGCCGATCGCCAATGTCGCGGGGCCGCGCACGGGCTGGGATTGGGCCGCGCTCAAGGCGCGCGACCTGCTCAACATGGCGATGCTCGCTTATCCCAATGTCGTCGTCGATCTCGCTATGTCCGTGCGGCGGGGGAAGAAAGCGATCCGCGCCGTCGCCCAGCGTCTCGATGATCCCGCTGCTTTCGCCACGGCGCTTGCGACGATATGCCGCGCCGATGACTGATTTCGATGACAGCCTCGATTCCGGCTTCGCCGCGCGCTTCGAACGCGATCCGCGCCGGCCCGCGTGCCAGCTCTACCTGGTCTCGCCGCTCGACGTCGGCGGTGCCTTTCCCGATCGGCTGGCGGCGGCGCTCGACGGCGGTCCGGTCGCTGCCTTCCAGTTCCGGGTGAAAGGGGTCGACCAGCACGAAGCCGCGCGGCTCGCCGAGCCGCTGCAGCAGCTCTGCGCCGATCGCGAGGTCGCGTTCATCGTCAACGATTCGGTGCCGCTGGCCAGGCGGCTGGGCGCGGACGGCGTCCATCTGGGACAAGGCGACGGCGATCCGCGCGAGGCCCGGAGCCTGCTCGGTCCCGCCGCCCAGATCGGCGTCACCGCCCATGACAGCCGTCACCTGGCGATGGAAGCGGGGGAGGCGGGCGCCGATTATGTCGCCTTCGGCGCCTTCTTTCCGACCGTGACCAAGGAAACCAGTCACCGGCCCGACCCCTCGATCCTGTCCTGGTGGACCACCCTGTTCGAGATTCCCTGCGTCGCGATCGGCGGCATCACCCCCGAAAATGGCCGCCCTCTGGTCGAAGCCGGCGCCGACTTCCTCGCCGTGTGCGGTGCGATATGGAATCACGAGGGTGGACCCGACGCGGCGGTGCGCGCCTTTCAGGCGACCCTTGGCTCCTGAAAACCGGCCGGACGGAACGATGCGTCGGCGAAACGGGTTTTCCGACCCATGCAAAGGCTGGTGCTCGGCGCGCTGATCCTTATCACGGTCTCGGTGCTGCTCTTCATGGTCGCGATGCTCTGGATGTCGGTCGGCGCCAGGTCTGCGCCGGATGGCCCGGCGCCGTCGCGCGCAGAGATCGACGCGGCGCTCGGCGCACGGCCCGACGAGGTCGCCGTCGCGCCTTCGGGACTGGTCATTCCCGTCGCGGGGGTTCGCGCCGGCCAGCTCAGCGATACCTTCACCCAGTCCCGCTCCGGCGGGCGGGTCCACGATGCGATCGACATCATGGCGCCGCGCGGCACCCTGGTGGTGGCCGCCGCCGAAGGCACGGTCGAGAAATTGTTCCTGAGCCAGGGCGGCGGCGGGATCACGGCCTATGTCCGCTCGCCCGATCGCGCCTGGACTTATTATTACGCCCATCTCGACGGCTACGCGCCGGGCCTCCACGAGGGCCAACGCCTCCGTCGCGGCGATCCGATCGGCCGGGTCGGCAGCACCGGCAATGCCAGCCCGGACGGGCCGCATCTCCATTTCGCGATCCATCTCATGGCCCCCGCCGATCGCTGGTGGCAGGGCAGGGCGGTCAATCCCTACCCCCTGCTTGCCGCGCGGGATGCGCACCGCTAAAGCCGCGGCCAAACCTCTCCAGATCAGCGAGCAAGTCATGAAGATCAGCGGCGTGGACATTCGTCCCGGCAACATCATCGAATATGAGGGCGGCATTTGGCGCGCCGTCAAGATCCAGCACACCCAGCCCGGCAAGGGCGGCGCCTATATGCAGGTCGAGCTCAAGAATCTGATCGACGGCCGCAAGAACAATGTCCGCTTCCGCTCGGCCGAGACGGTCGAGCGCGTCCGCCTCGACACCAAGGATTTCCAGTATCTCTACGCCGACGGCGACGGCCTCGTCTTCATGGACAAGGAAAGCTACGAGCAGGTGGCCCTGCCCAAGGACCTGATCGGCGAGCCCGCGGCCTTCCTCCAGGACGGCATGGACGTGATCATGGAGCTCTACAACGAGCGGCCGATCTCGGTGCAGCTTCCCGACACGATCGAGGCGACCATCGTCGAGGCCGATGCCGTGGTGAAGGGCCAGACCGCCTCTTCGAGCTACAAGCCGGCGATGCTCGACAATGGCGTGCGGGTGATGGTTCCGCCGCATATCAGCAGCGGCACCCGGATCGTCGTCGACGTTTACGAGCAGACCTACGTCCGCAGAGCGGACTGAAGACACCTCCCCTCCCATTCATGGGAGGGGATCGAGGGGTGGGCAGTGCCGACCTCTCAAACATGCCCACCCCCGGCCCCTCCCGCAAGCGGGAGGGGGGAAGAGAAGAATGGTCAGCCACTCCGGTCTCATCACCGTCATGACGCGCGCCGCGCGCAAGGCGGCGCCGCGGCTGAGACGCGACTTCGGCGAGGTCGAGCAGCTTCAGGTCAGCCGTAAGGGGCCGGCCGACTTCGTCAGCATGGCCGACGAGCGTGCCGAGCAGACCCTGGTCGAGGAATTGCGCCACGCGCGGCCCGATTGGGGGATGCTGCTCGAGGAAGGCGGCGCGATCGAAGGCGATCCCAACAAGCCGCGCTGGGTGGTCGATCCGGTCGACGGGACCTCGAATTTCCTCCACGGCATCCCCCATTTCGCGATCTCGATCGCGGTCCAGGAACCCAGGCCCGGCGGGCAGGGCTGGGGCGAGATCAGCCACGGGCTCGTCTACCAGCCGCTGAGCGACGAGAGCTTCTGGGCGGAAAAGGGACGCGGCGCCTGGCTCCAGGACCGGCGGCTGCGCGTCTCGTCGCGCCGCGATCTCAGCGAGGCGCTGATCGCGACCGGAGTCCCGTTCAAGGGCCATGGCCATCCCGATCGCTTCCAGAAAATTCTCGGCGCGATCGCGCCCGAGGTTGCCGGCATCCGCCGCTTCGGTTCGGCGGCGCTCGATCTGGCCTGGGTGGCGGCCGGTCGCTATGACGGCTTCTGGGAGGAAGACCTCCATTTCTGGGACATCGCCGCGGGCCTGATCCTGGTCCGCGAGGCGGGCGGCTTCGTCACCGATTTTCGCGGCGGCGATGCCGGCATCGCCCAGGGCCAGATCCTTGCCGCCACCGATCAGGTCCACAGCCGGCTGCACAAGCTGGTCGCGGGCGCCTTGCGCGGCTAGGCTCCCTTCGGGCTCGAGGGGGTAGGATGCGCTTTTCAGTCGTGGCGGCAGTCGCCGTCTTCTTGTGCCTCGCCGCTTCCGCTTCTGCGCAAGACCCGGCCGGCACCGAATGGCCCAGTGCGCCGCGCGACTTCGACACGGCCGAGCAGCTGATCGCCACGGCCGATCTCTTTCCGAACAGCGCCGGCATGCAGCGCTACCGGCTCGGCGTGGCGATCCAGGCCAATGACCGCGACGCCGCCCTCGCCGCGGCGCGACGGCTCGCCGCGCTGGGGGCCGCGCTCAACGCGACCTCGCAGGGCCAGTTGGCGCGCGTCATCGGGGGCGAAGCGCTGGCGCCGATCTCGGCGCAGATGGCGGCCAATGCGACCCCGGTCGGCACCAGCGAGGCTTATGCCAGCATTCCCGTCGACCATCCGCTGGTCGAGGGACTGATCTGGGACGAACGGGCCCGGCGGCTCTACGCCACCAGCGTCGTCGGCCGGTCGCTGGTCGCGCTGCGCGGCGGCAATACGCGCGCGGTGGCGACCGGCTTCGGCAGCCTGCTCGGCGGCGCCTATGATCCGGCGCGCCGGCTGATCTGGATCGCTTCGGCCGAGATCGAGACGACGCCGCGCGACCGCGCCAATTTCGTCGGCCTGGTCGCGATCGACCCGCGCCGTCCGGGCGCGGCGCGGCGGATCGCGGCGCCCGCCGGCGCGACTCCGGGCGACATCGCAGTCGCGCGCGACGGCACGGTCTATGCCAGCGACGGCCTCGACGGCGCGCTCTACCGCTGCCAGCCGGGCTGCAGCGCACTCGAGACCCTATTCGCGGAACGGATGTTCAGCGGCCAGGGCCTCGCTTTCTCGCCGGACCAGCGCCTGCTCTACATTGCCGACCGGCGCTACGGCCTCGCGGCACTCGATCGGGCGTCCGGGCGACTGCTGAAGGTCGCCGCGCCCGACGATGTCATGCTTGACGGCATCGACGGCCTCGTTGCCGATCGCGGCACCCTGATCGCAACCCAGACCGCTTACGCGCCGGCGCGGATCGTCCGGCTGCATCTTTCGCCCGACGGCCTCGCCGTCACCCGCTTCGAGCTGCTCGAACGCGCCAATCCCGACTGGGGCGAGGTGACGCTGGCGACGATCGTCGGCGACCGCCTGGTCTATGTCGGCGGAGCGCAATGGGATCATTATGGCGCCAATGGCGCGCCCAATGTCGAGGCGCCGCCGGGGCCGACCGCGATCCGCAGCCTGCGCCTGCGCTGAAGCGCCGGGTTCGCGGCCGCCCAAGGCGGTTGCGGCGGCTGCGGCGCTGGCCTAGAAGCCGCCCCATTCCGCGCTGTGGAGAGTCTCGAAGATGGCGTCCGTCGCCGCCGGCTACCTGCCGATCCTGCTGTTTCTCGCGGTCGCGCTTGGCATCTCCCTGGCGTTCGTCGTGCTGCCGATGATCGTCGCCAGGCTGACCGGCGCGGCGCGGCCTTATCCCGACAAGCTCACCGAATATGAGTGCGGCTTCCCGGCGTTCGAGGACAGCCGCGCCCAGTTCGACGTCCGCTTCTATCTGATCGCGATCCTGTTCATCATCTTCGACATCGAGGCCGCGTTTCTGTTCCCCTGGGCGGTCACCGTGTTCGACGCCGGCTGGGCTGCCTGGGGGGCGATGATGCTGTTCCTCGTCGAGCTCGCTCTGGGCTTCGCTTATGCCTGGAAGAAGGGCGCGCTCGAATGGGAGTGATCCTCGACGCTCGGGGCATGCCGGCCGAGGGGACGCCGCCCGATCCTTATGCGTTCAACCAGATCAGCTCGGAAGTGTCCGACAAGGGCTTCCTCGTCACCGGCACCGAGGATCTGTTCCAATGGGCGCGGACCGGCAGCCTGTGGTGGATGACGTTCGGCCTGGCGTGCTGCGCGGTCGAGATGATTCATGTGAACATGCCGCGCTATGATCTTGAACGGTTTGGCGTTGCGCCGCGCGCCAGCCCGCGCCAGTCGGATGTGATGATCGTCGCCGGAACGCTCTGCAACAAGATGGCGCCGGCGCTGCGGCGGGTCTACGACCAGATGTCCGAGCCGCGCTACGTGATCTCGATGGGCAGCTGCGCCAATGGCGGCGGCTATTATCATTACAGCTACAGCGTGGTGCGCGGCTGCGACCGGATCGTGCCGATCGACATCTACGTTCCGGGCTGTCCGCCGACCGCCGAAGCCCTGCTCTATGGTGTGATGCAATTGCAGCGGAAGATCCGCCGCGAAGGCACCATTGAACGATGATTGGCTCGCGCTAGTCCGATGCCCAGCCCGGCACCTCTGGTTCCCGCCCGCGAAGGGATCGTCGACGCGGTGAGAGACGCGATCGGCGCGGCGTTCCTGCACGCCAAGGACGAGGTCGGCGAGGTCTCGATCGACGTCGCGCGCGACCGCGTCGCCGACGTGCTGCGTACCCTGCGCGACGCGTTCGACTATCAGCAGCTGATGGAGATCGCCGGGGTCGACTATCCCGAGCGGCCCGAGCGGTTCGAAGTGGTCTATCACCTGCTCTCGGTGACCAAAAACCATCGGCTGCGGATCCGGGTCTCGACCGACGAGGACCATCCGGTGCCGACGGTGACTGGCGTTTATCCGGTCGCCGGCTGGCTCGAGCGCGAGATTTTCGATCTTTACGGCGTGCTGTTCGACGGCCATCCCGATCTGCGCCGGATCCTGACCGATTACGGTTTTCGCGGTCATCCGCAGCGCAGGGATTTCCCGCTGACCGGCTATGTCGAGCTACGCTATTCCGAGGAGCAGAAGCGGGTGGTCTACGAGCCGGTCCGGCTGTCGCAGGATTTCCGCGATTTCGACTTCCTGAGCCCGTGGGAAGGCGCCGAATATATCCTTCCCGGCGACGAGAAGGCGAAATTGCCCGAGGCGAAGGGCGCGCCGACCCCGCTCAAGGCCGACGAGATCGTCAAGGCGAAGGCTCCGAAATCGCCCGCCGCGGCGCCGCCGCCGACGCCGAAGACCACCGCTACCAAGACGCAGACCGGCGCCGGCGAACCGACCAACGCGACCGCCGCCAAGCCGTCGCGGCCGCGCAAGGCGCCCGCCAGGCCGCGCGCGCCGCGCAAGCCGAAGGGCAAGGCATGAGCACGGTTCCGCACCAGATTCTTGCCGAAGAGGGTGTCGAAGGCGCGGCCCGCACCGGCGGCACCCGGAGCGACATCGCCAATTACACGATCAATTTCGGCCCCCAGCACCCCGCCGCGCACGGCGTGCTGCGGCTGATCCTCGAGCTCGACGGCGAGATCGTCGAGCGGGTCGATCCGCATGTCGGCCTGCTCCATCGCGGCACCGAAAAGCTCTGCGAGTACAAGACCTACCTTCAGGCTTTGCCCTATTTCGACCGGCTCGATTACGTCTCGCCGATGTGCCAGGAGCACAGCTTCGTGCTCGCGATCGAGAAACTGCTCGATCTCGAAGTCCCGCTGCGCGCGCAATATCTCCGGGTGCTGTTCGCCGAGCTGACCCGGATCTCGAACCATCTGCTCAACATCGGCAGCCACATCATGGATGTCGGCGCGATGACGCCGAACCTGTGGCTGTTCGAGCTGCGTGAAGATCTGATGAACTTCTACGAGCGGGCGAGCGGCGCGCGGATGCACGCCAACTGGTTCCGTCCGGGTGGCGTCCGCCAGGATCTGCCGTTGAAGCTGCTCGCCGACATTGCCGACTGGCTCGACCATCGGCTGCCGCGCCTGTTCGAGGATGCGATCAGCCTGGTCGCCGACAACCGCATCTTCAAGCAGCGCAACGTCGATATCGCATTGGTCTCGAAGGAGGACGCGCTTGCTTGGGGCTTTTCCGGGCCGATGATCCGCGGCGCCGGCATCCCCTGGGACATCCGCCGCAGCCAACCTTATGAGGTCTACGACCGGATGGTGTTCGACGTCCCGGTCGGCACCAAGGGCGATTGCTACGATCGGATGATGGTCCGGGTCGAGGAGGTCCGCCAGTCGGCGCGGATCATGAAGCAGTGCCTCAACGAGATGCCCAACGGGCCGACCGCCAGCCTCGACCGTAAGATATTCCCGCCCAGGCGCGGCGAGATGAAGCAGTCGATGGAAGCCCTGATCCATCACTTCAAATTGTTCACCGAGGGCTTTCACGTCCCCGCCGGCGAGGTCTATGTCGCGACCGAGAGCCCAAAGGGCGAGTTCGGCGTCTATCTGGTCGCCGACGGCACCAACAAGCCCTATCGGGTCAAGATCCGCCCGACTGGTTTCAGTCATCTCCAGGCAATGGATTTCATGACCAGGGGCCATATGCTCGCCGACGTCACCGCCATCCTCGGCGCGCTCGACATCGTGTTCGGGGAGGTCGACCGATGACCTCGCGCTGTTCCAGATGGATGGAGCCGGCCAATGGCTGAAGCCGCCCGCCTTCCCGCGACCCCCGAGATCCGCGAGCGCTGGGGCGGATTCGCCTTCACCGCCGAGAACGGCAAGCGGGCGAAAGTCTTCGTCGGCCGCTATCCGCCGGGCCGCCAGCAAAGCGCGGTCATCCCCTTGCTCGACCTCGCCCAGCGGCAGGTGGGCGCGGAGACGCGGACCCAGGGCTGGCTGCCGGTCCCGGTGATCGAATATGTCGCCCGCTATCTCGCCATGCCCCATATCCGGGCCTACGAGGTCGCGACCTTCTACACCATGTTCAACCTCGCCCCGGTCGGCCGGCATCATGTCCAGGTCTGCGGCACCACGCCATGCATGCTGCGCGGCGCCGGCGAACTGCTCGACGCCTGCCACGCCAAGGGACTGAAGAAGGGCCACACCACCGTCGACGGCCTGTTCACCCTGAGCGAGGTCGAGTGCCTCGGCGCCTGCGCCAACGCCCCGATGGTCCAGATCAACGACGACAATTATGAGGATCTGACCTTCGAGCGCATGACCGCGATCCTCGACGCGCTGGCCCAAGGCGAGACGCCCGCGCCCGGCCCGCAGATCGATCGCAAGACGAGCTGCCCCGAAGGTGGGCCGACGACGCTGCCGGAGATGGTTTCGGAAAATCACGATTACAGGAGTCGATGGTCATGAAGATCGCCCTCGCTTCCCTGCTCGTCCTCGCCGCCTGCCAAAGCGGCGGCGAGGCCAACAACCAGACCGCCGCTCCGGCGCCCGCGCCGAAGGCCGATCCGCAGGTCGGCAGCGCCGAGCAGCTGGTTCGCCAACGCCTTGGCGCCGCCGCGCAGGTCCGTTTCGTCCAGGCGCGCACCGGCAACCGGCGCGGCGCGACGATCGTCTGCGGCGCCTATGAGCAAAGCGGCGCCCGCCACCGCTATATCGTCGTTGGCGGCGACGACGTCTTCGTCGAGCCCGAAATGCGGGCCGGCGAGATGGAGCGCGCCTTCGCCGAATTCTGCGGCGATGGCGAGCTCGGCTGAGAGGCGCGGGGGATGAAGAGCGGTATCATCGCCATTCTCGTCGCCCTCGTGGCGCTGTTTCTGCTGGTCGCGGTGATCAAGGTCGCGCTCAAGCTGGTCGTTATCGGGGTGGTGCTGGCGCTGGCGGTCGGCGCCTATTTCGCCGCCGAGCGGCTGATCGGTCCTGGACGATGAGCGAAAGAGGGGGATGAAGCGATGAATGCGAAGATGATCCAGTTCCTGCTGATCGCGGTGGTGGTGATGGCCCTCTGTCTCGGCGTCGGCGGCGGCTGGCTGCTGCCCAGGTTCGGGATCGAAGGAATGCTGGCGCAGGCGATCCCGGGGGCGATCGGCGGCGCGATCGTCGCTCTTCTCTATCAGCGCATGATCATGAGGTCCGATGGTGCTTGACGACAAGGACCGCATCTTCACCAACGTCTATGGCTTCCAGCCCTGGGGGCTGAAGGCGGCGCAGGAGCGCGGCGACTGGGACGACACCAAGGCGTTGATGGCCAGGGGCCAGGACGCGATCATCGATATCGTCAAGACGTCGGGGCTGCGCGGCCGCGGCGGCGCGGGCTTTCCGACCGGGATGAAATGGAGCTTCATGCCCAAGGAGCCGGCGCCGGGCCGGCCCAATTTCCTGGTGATCAACGCCGACGAATCCGAGCCCGGCTCGTGCAAGGATCGTGAGATCATTCGCCACGATCCGCACAAGCTGGTCGAAGGGGCGCTGATCGCCGGCTACGCGATGCGCGCCCGCGCCGGCTACATCTACATTCGCGGCGAGTTCATCCGCGAGGCCGAGAGACTCGAGGCGGCGGTCGCCGAGGCCTATGATGCCGGCCTGCTCGGCAAGAATGCGGCGACATCGGGCTATGATTTCGACCTGTTCGTCCACCGCGGCGCCGGCGCCTATATTTGCGGCGAAGAGACCGCGATGCTTGAAAGCCTCGAAGGCAAGAAGGGCATGCCGCGGCTGAAGCCGCCCTTTCCGGCGGGCGCCGGCCTCTATGGCTGCCCGACGACGGTCAACAATGTCGAATCGATCGCGGTGGTCCCGACCATCCTGCGCCGCGGCGCGGCCTGGTTCGCGAGCTTCGGACGCGAGAAGAACGAGGGCACCAAGCTGTTCCAGATTTCGGGCCATGTCGAACGACCCTGCGTCGTCGAGGAGGCGATGTCGGTCCCGTTCCGCGAGCTGATCGAGCGGCATGCCGGCGGCGTCAGGGGCGGCTGGGACAATCTGCTCGCTGTGATCCCCGGCGGATCGTCGGTGCCGCTGGTCCCGGCGGCGCAGATCATCGACGCGCCGATGGATTTCGACGGGCTCAAGGATCTCGGCTCCGGCCTCGGCACCGCCGCGGTGATCGTCATGGACAAGTCGACCGACATCGTGAAGGCGATCAGCCGCATCTCCTATTTCTACAAGCATGAGAGCTGCGGCCAGTGCACGCCGTGCCGCGAAGGCACCGGCTGGATGTGGCGGGTGATGGAGCGGCTGGTCGAAGGCAGAGCCGAGATCCATGAGATCGACACGCTCTGGGACGTCACCAAGCAGGTCGAGGGCCACACCATCTGCGCGCTCGGCGACGCCGCGGCCTGGCCGATCCAGGGCCTGATCCGCCATTTCCGCCCCGAGCTCGAGCGGCGGATCCAGGAGCGCAGCGGAGGTCAGATCCTGGAAGCGGCTGAGTGAAAGCAAGGCACCTTGCTGTCGCGGCCGTGACGGCGAGCATCCTGGTTCAGCCGGCCCCGGCGCAGTCGCCGCGTGGGCCGGCCATCGCCGCCTTCGGTGCTTGCGTCGCAACCCAGCAGCGGCGCAGCGCCGGCGCTCTGATGGCGACGTCGCCCGACAGCCGTGAGGAATATGTTCTCGCCAGGCAGCTCGTCGAGCGGTCGGGCTGTATCCGCGACCGGATGTTTCTCACCCTGCAGGTCAGCGAGGTACGTGGGACGATCGCCGAAGCGCTGCTCAAGGCCGATCCTGAAGCGCTGTCGCGGCTCGCTGCGCGACCGGCCGCGCCGGCGAGCCGGGTCGCCTTAGCCGAAGACAGCGCCTTCGTCCGCGATTATGCGCGCTGCCTGGCCGACGCGGTGCCCGGCCAGGCGGTGCGCCTGATCGGCACCGCGCCGCAGTCGGACCAGGAGCGCGACGCCCTGCTCGATTTCGGCGACATCCTCAACGATTGCATGCCGCAGGGCCGCTCCTATCGCATCGACCGATTCGGGACGCGCGTCCACATCGCGGTCCGCCTCTACGAGCTTGCCGAAGCATCGCGGCCGGCGGAAGCGACACCCTACCGCGCCCGATGAGCGCCGCAGGGAGGGGCTATCCCAGTTCCTTCGGTGCCAATTCTGCTTCCCGCCGATTGACGAAGTCATTATCCCGATTGCGATTATTCGCACGGAGCGTTGGCGTGAAACAGAAGTGGTCGTGGCTTTCGATGACGGTTGTCGCTGGCGTAGCGGCATCGAGCGCGCCGGCCCAGATCGCCCCCGGACGCTCGGGCAGCTCGACAATGTCGAGTTTCGGAGGCGATGAGGTCTGGCGGACCCTGGACGCGTTCGGGTCCTGCTACGCGTTGCAGAACTGGCCGCAGGCTTTCGAGCTGCTCGCCACCACGCCCGGCTCGCGGGAAGAGGCAGTGGTCTACCGGCGGCTGTTCCGCAGCCACAACCAGTCCTGTCTCGGCGAAGGCACCGTCCGGTTGAGCGTAGCGCCGGACATGGTGCGCGGGGCGATCGCGGAGGGGCTCTATCGGCGCGGCTATGCCGTTCCGTCCAATCTGATCGTCGCCGCCCCGCCGCCGGGCGCGGAGATTCGTACCTTCAGCGAGGCTGCGCGCTGTTACGCGACGACCCATCGCGAGCAGGTGCGGACGCTGATCACCGAGACGCGGCCCGGAAGCCGTCAGGAGATGGAGGCGATCAACGCGCTCTCCGGCGAGTTTTCGACGTGCCTTCCGCCCCGAGTCCGGAACCGCACCTTCTTTTCGACCGAGATCCGCTTCCGCCTTGCCGAGGCGCTGCTCCGCCTCCCGCCGACGGCCCGCTAGCCCTTTTGGTCGCAGCCGGCTTGGCGTAGCGTTCGCGCCGACACCGGGAGGTGCGGAACATGAAAGGCTTGCTTCTTCCCCTGCTGGCGCTGGCGATCGCACCGGCGCCGCTGGCGGCCCAATATAGCCGGCCGGCACCTTCGGGATCGCAGCCGTCGCGGGTCGAACAGCAGGCGTCGCAACCGGGCGCACCGGCCGGCCAGCCGCCGGCGACGGCGAGCCGCGCCGAGGTGCTGCGGGCCGCAATCTGCCTGGCCGGCAGCCGCAATGCCGCAGCCGCCGAGGCGCTGGTGGCGACTCCGCCTTATTCGCAGCCCGAACGGGACCAGGCCGGCCGCACCCTCCGGGTTGCGCAGAGCTGTGTTCGCGCCGCTACGCCGATCGTGACCTCGGCGATGGCCCTGCGCGCCGCAATCGCGGAAGCGCTCTACGAGGCCCGGTTCGCTCAGCCGCAGGCGGCGCTAACACCGCCGCTCGCCGTCAGGCCGTTGCTCCAGCCCGAAGCCAGCATCCTCCCGGAGATCGTCGCCCAGCTGACGGTCTATCACAATGTCGCCGAGTGCGCGGTGACTCGGCAGCAGGATCTGGTGCGCGCCTTGCTCGCGACCGAGCCTGGCGCGGAGGCCGAGCTGCCCGCGGTTCAGGCGCTCTATCCGACCTTCGGCGCCTGTGTGCCTCCGGGCACCCGGCTCAGGCTCGATCGCAACGTGATCCGCGGCATTCTTGCCGAAGCGCTCTATCGCTGGTCGGTGGTTCAGCGGGAGGGTTCGGCGTCACCCTGGGCCGCGCCCGCCGCGGCGGCGAATTGAGCGTCCAAAAAGGACGCGATTCCTGCGCCGAAGCCCTTGTCGCCGAGGGGCATTAGCGTCTAACGGCAGGGCGCGCGGCGCGGGAGAGCCGCGGCCCACCGGAGTGTTCATGCCCAAGGTCCAGGTCGACGGCGTCGAGATCGAAGTGCCGCAGGGCGCGACCGTGCTCCAGGCGTGCGAGCTCGCCGGCAAGGAGATCCCGCGCTTCTGCTACCATGAGCGGCTCGCCATCGCCGGCAATTGCCGGATGTGCCTGGTCGAGGTGAAGCCCGGCCCGCCCAAGCCGCAGGCGAGCTGCGCTTTGCCGACCGCCGAAGGTCAGGAGATCTTCACCACCACACCGGCGGTCAAGAAGGCGCGGGAAGGGGTGATGGAGTTCCTGCTCATCAACCATCCGCTCGATTGCCCGATCTGCGATCAGGGCGGCGAATGCGACCTGCAGGACCAGGCGATGGCCTATGGCCGTGGCCACAATCGCTATGACGAGAACAAGCGCGCGGTCACCGAGAAATATATGGGTCCGGTGGTTAAGACCTTCATGACCCGCTGCATCCACTGCACCCGCTGCGTCCGCTTCATGGAACAGGTCGCCGGGGTCGAGGATATCGGCGCGGTGGGTCGCGGCGAGGCGATGGAGATCACCTCCTATCTCGAACACGCTCTGGGCTCCGAGCTCAGCGGCAACGTCGTCGATCTCTGCCCGGTCGGCGCCCTGGTCTCCAAGCCCTACAGTTTCGAGGCGCGCCCCTGGGAGCTGCGCAAGGTTCCCGCGATCGACGTGATGGATGGCGTCGGCACCAATATCCGGCTCGACGCGCGCGGCCGCGAGGTGATGCGCGCGCTGCCGCGGCTCAACGAGGAGGTCAACGAGGAGTGGGCGCATGACAAGACCCGCCACGCGGTCGATGGCCTGCTCCACAACCGTCTCGATCGGCCCTGGCTGCGCGAGGGAGGCAAATTGCGCCCCGCGACCTGGGACGAGGCGTTCGCCGCCATCGCCGCTGCGGCGAAGAAGGCGAAGGGCAAGGTGGCGGCGGTCGCCGGCGATCTGGTCGATGTCGAGACGATGTACGCCGCGAAAAAGCTGCTCGCCCTGATGGGTTCGGAGCTGCTCGAAGGCCGTCAGACCGGCCTTGCCTATGACGCGTCCAATCTCGCCGCGGTCAATTTCAACACCACCATCGCCGGCATCGAGCGCGCCGACGCGATCCTGCTCGTCGCCACCAATCCGCGCTGGGAGGCGGCGCTGGTCAACACCCGGATCCGCAAGGCGGTGCGGGGCGGGGCGAAGGTGTTCGCGATCGGGCCCGAAGTCGACCTGACCTATCCGGTCGAATGGCTCGGCGACGACCTCTCGCTGCTGACGGATCTGCCCAAGTCGGCGGCCGCTACGCTCGCCGCGGCCCAGCGCCCGGCGGTGATCGTCGGCGGCGCGGGAATCAAGACCCCGGCCGGGCAGGCGGCGAGCCTGGCGCTGGTCAAGACGTTCAACCTCGTCCGTGACGGCTGGAACGGCTTCAACGTTCTCCACGCCGTCGCCGCTCGCACCGGCGGGCTGATGCTCGGCTTCGTCTCGTCTGGCGGCATGACGTCACTGGCCGAGGCTGCGCCGCAGCTCCTGTTCCTGCTCGGCGCCGACGAGGCCGATCTGGCGCCCTTCGCCAAGGCGCTGAAGGTCTATCTCGGCCATCATGGCGACAAGGGCGCCGCCGCCGCCGACGTGATCCTGCCGGGCGCCGCGTTCAGCGAGAAGCATGGCATCCACGTCAATCTCGAGGGCCGCGTCCAATATAGCGAGCGTGCGGTCGATCCGCCCGGCGACGCCCGCGAGGATTGGTCGATCCTGCGCGCCTTGTCCGACGCGCTCGGCAAGCCGCTGCCGTTCGACAGCTTCGCGGCGTTGCGTGCCGCCTTGTTCGCCGATCATCCGGAGTTCGCCCGGCCCGGGCTGGTCAGCTTCCCCTGGGCGCCGCCCAAACTGCCGGCGGCGAAGATCGCCAGCGGGACGACGATCGCCTATCCGATCCGCGATTTCTACCTGACCAACCCGATCGCCCGCTCGTCGCCGACCCTCCAGCGCTGCTCGGCCGAGATCCTCCACAAGCAGGACTTCGCCGAGGCGGCGGCGTGAGCGGTCATGCAGGACATATTGGGCGATCTGATCTCCGGGCTGATCGACCAGCGCCGATGGGGATGCCTTGTCGCCGTGCTCGTTGTGGTCATCGCCGGCCTCGGCGTGGCGATCTGGGCGGCATCGTGACGGCTCCCGGCGCATGACCGCCTGGTTCCAGAGCGGGTTTCTCGGCGCGTCGGTCGGCTGGCTCGTCGCGACTCTGATCCTGATCCTGATGATCGCGCTGCCGCTGATGCTCGCGGTGGCGATGATCATCTATGCCGATCGCAAGATCTGGGCGGCGATGGCGCTGCGGCGCGGCCCCAACGTGGTCGGGCCGTTCGGCCTGCTGCAGAGCTTCGCCGACGGTCTCAAGGTGTTCCTCAAGGAAACGATCATCCCGTCGAGCGCCAATCGCGGCCTGTTCCTGATCGCGCCGATCATCACCTTCACCGTCGCCCTGCTGGCCTGGGCGGTGATTCCGTTTGGTGAGAACATGGTGCTCGCCGACATCAATGTCGGCCTGCTCTATCTGCTCGCCGTGTCGTCGCTCGGCGTTTACGGGATCATCATCGCGGGCTGGGCGTCCAACTCGAAATATCCGTTCTACAGCGCGTTACGCGCCGCTGCTCAGATGGTATCCTATGAGGTGTCGATCGGCTTCGTGCTGATCCCGGTGGTGCTCTGGGCGGGCTCGTTCAACCTCTCGGCGATCGTCGAGGCGCAGCGAGGGCATATCTTCGGCCTGTTCAACGGCTTCGGGCTCAACCCGCTGCTGTTTCCGCTGGCGATGATCTTCCTGATCTCGTCCATGGCCGAAACCGCGCGCGCCCCGTTCGACCTGACCGAGGCGGAGAGCGAGCTCGTCGCCGGCTACCAGACCGAATATAGCTCGATGAGCTTCGCGCTCTTCTGGCTCGGCGAATATGGCAACGTGCTGCTGATGTGCGGCATGAACGCGGTCTTGTTCTGGGGCGGCTGGCTGCCGCCGATCGACTGGTGGCCGCTCTACTACATTCCTGGAATTTTCTGGTTCTTTCTCAAGATTCTGTTCTTCTTCTTTGTCTTCTCGTGGGTGAAAGCGACGGTGCCGCGCTACCGCTACGATCAGCTGATGCGGCTCGGCTGGAAGATCTTCCTGCCGATCTCGCTGATCTGGGTGTTCCTGGTCTCGGGATATCTGATGCTGGCGCGCGAAGGGATGCTCTTATGATCGCCCATTGGATCAAGAGCTTCACACTCTGGGAGTTCGTCAAGGCGCACTGGCTGACCCTGAAATATTTCTTCAAGCCCAAGGCGACGATCAACTATCCCTACGAGAAGAACCCGATCTCGCCGCGCTTCCGCGGCGAGCATGCGCTGCGCCGCTATCCCAATGGTGAGGAGCGCTGCATCGCCTGCAAGCTGTGCGAGGCGATCTGCCCGGCGCTGGCGATCACGATCGAGGCCGAGCCGCGCGCCGACGGCAGCCGCCGCACCACCCGCTACGACATCGACATGACCAAGTGCATCTATTGCGGGCTGTGCCAGGAGGCCTGCCCGGTCGATGCGATCGTCGAGGGACCGAACATGGATTTCGCGACCGAGACCCGGGAGGAGCTGATCTACGACAAGGCCAAGCTTCTCGAAAATGGCGACCGGTGGGAGCGGGCGCTGGCCGCGAACCTTGCCGCCGATGCCCCCTATCGCTAGGCGCCGCCGATGATCCAGGTCTTCGTCTTCTACCTGTTCGCGACGCTCGTCATTGCCTCGGGCGTGATGACGATCGTGTCGCGCAACCCGGTCCACTCGGTGCTCTGGCTGATCCTCGCTTTCTTCAACGCCGCCGGCCTGTTCCTGCTGATCGGCGCCGAGTTCCTCGCCTTCCTCCTGGTCATCGTCTACGTCGGCGCCGTCGCCGTGCTGTTCCTGTTCGTGGTGATGATGCTCGACGTCGATTTCGCCGAGCTCCGTGCCGGCGTCTCGCAATATTGGTTCCCCGGCCTGTTGCTCGCCGGTGGGCTGCTCGCCGAAATGATCGTCGCCTTGCTCGCGCACAATGCCGGGGGCATCGCGATCGCCGGTCGCGCCGCGCCGATCGCCACCGATCGGCCGAACATCGTCGCGCTCGGCGACCTGCTCTACACCCGCTATCTGTTCATCTTCGAGGCCGCCGGCATCGTCCTGCTCGTCGCGATGGTCGGCGCGATCGTGCTGACCCGCCGCAAGCGCTCCGACGTCCGCCCGCAGAATATCTCCGCCCAGGTCCGGCGCCGGCCGCAGGATGCGGTGCGCAACATGCAGCCGGCGATCGGTGAAGGGGTCGAGCTGTGATCGGGCGTGGCTGGAAGGGACGCCGATCATGATCGGTTTGGGGCACTATCTCGCGGTCGGCGCGATCCTGTTCGTGCTCGGCGTGTTCGGCATCTTCCTCAATCGCAAGAACGTCATCGTCATCCTGATGGCGATCGAGCTGATTCTGCTCTCGGTGAACATCAATCTGGTCGCCTTCTCGGTCTTCCTCGGCGACATGGTCGGCCAGGTGTTCGCGATGTTCGTGCTCACCGTCGCCGCCGCCGAGGCGGCGATCGGGCTCGCGATCCTCGTCATCTATTTCCGCAATCGCGGCACGATCGCGGTCGACGACATCAACCAGATGAAGGGGTAGACTCGATGATCCACCTCTTCGTCATTCCCGCGAAAGCGGGAATCCAGCTTGTTCTTAGGAGTGCCAGCCCCTCCACCGGCCTATGGCCGGTCCCCCTCCCCGTCCCGGGGAGGAATTGATGGTCCAGGCGATCGTCTTCCTGCCCCTCGTTGCGGCGATCATCGCGGGGCTCGGCAACCGGATGATCGGCAACACCGCCGCCAAGCTGGTGACGACCGGCGCGCTGTTCGTCGCGATGGGCCTGTCCTGGCCGATCTTCCTCGGCTTCCTCGCCGGCACCGGGCACAGCACGCTCTATCCGGTGCTCGATTGGATTCGCTCGGGCGACATGAGCGTCGATTGGGCGCTGCGCGTCGATCCGCTGATTTCGGTGATGCTGGTGGTGGTGACCAGCGTCTCGGCGCTCGTCCACCTCTTCTCCTGGGGCTATATGGCCGAGGACGACAGCCAGCCGCGCTTCTTCGCCTATCTCTCCTTGTTCACCTTCGCGATGCTGATGCTGGTGACCGCCGACAATCTCGTCCAGATGTTCTTCGGCTGGGAGGGGGTCGGCCTCGCTTCCTATCTGCTGATCGGCTTCTGGTACCACAAGCCCTCGGCCAATGCGGCGGCGCTGAAGGCGTTCATCGTCAACCGCATCGGCGATTTCGGCTTCTCGCTCGGCATCTTCGCCACCTTCGTGGTCTTCGGCACGATCTCGATCCCCGAAATCCTCGCCGCCGCGCCCGATATGGCGGGCTCGACGATCGGCTTTCTCGGCCATCGCGTCGACACGATGACCCTGATCTGCATCCTCCTGTTCATCGGCGCCTGCGGCAAGTCGGCGCAATTGGGGCTCCACACCTGGCTTCCCGACGCGATGGAGGGCCCGACCCCGGTGTCGGCCCTGATCCACGCCGCGACAATGGTGACCGCGGGCGTGTTCATGGTCTGCCGGCTGTCGCCGATGTTCGAGACCAGCGAGACCGCGCTTACCGTCGTCACCGTCGTCGGCGCCGCGACCGCTCTGTTCGCCGCCACCGTCGGCACCGTCCAGAACGACATCAAGCGGGTGATCGCTTATTCGACCTGCTCGCAGCTCGGCTACATGTTCTTCGCCGCCGGGGTCGGCGCTTATGGCGCGGCGATGTTCCACCTCTTCACCCACGCCGCGTTCAAGGCCCTGTTGTTCCTCGGCGCCGGCAGCGTGATCCACGCCATGCATCACGAGCAGGACATGCGCTATTATGGCGCGCTGCGGAAAGAGATCCCGTTCACCTTCTGGGCGATGACGATCGGCACGCTGGCGATCACCGGCGTCGGCATCATCCAGGTCTTTGGGTTGCCGAGCATCGGCTTCGCCGGCTTCTTCTCCAAGGACGCGATCATCGAGAGCGCCTTTGCGAGCGGGACGACGCTGGGCGGCTTCGCCTTCTTCGTCGGGGTGTTCGCGGCCCTGCTGACCAGCTTCTATTCCTGGCGGCTGGTCTTCCTGACCTTCTTCGGCAAGCCGCGCTGGGCGCAGTCCGGGCATATCCAGCACGCGCTGCACGACGCCCATCATGACCATCCCGACACGGAGGATGCCGGCCACGACACCCGCGCCGACGAAACAGGCCATGCCGACATCCCGCACGGAACCGGCGGCTATCATCCGCACGAAAGCCCCTGGACGATCCTGGTCCCGCTCGTTCTGCTTTCGCTGGGCGCGATCCTCGCCGGCCTGCTGTTCCACGGCGCCTTCATCGAGGCCGAGGAAGGCGCGCATTTCTGGGCCGGCAGCATCGCCTTCGACGCCCACCTGATGCACGCGATGCACGAGGTGCCGCTCTGGGTGAAGCTGTCGGCGACGGCGGCGATGCTCGCCGGCTTCGGGATCGCTTTCTATGCCTATATCCGCAACCCGGCTTTCCCGGCGGCGTTCGTCGCCAATGCCCGGCTGCTCTACGATTTCCTGCTCAACAAATGGTATTTCGACGAGCTCTATGACGCGATCTTCATCCGGCCCTCGCTCTGGCTCGGGCGGCTGCTCTGGAAGCGCGGCGACGAAGGCACGATCGACCGCTTCGGCCCCGACGGCGCCGCCGCGGCGATCGCCGCCGGCACCAGGCTCACCGCGCGCATCCAGACCGGCTATCTCTACACTTATGCCCTGGCGATGCTGCTCGGCGTCGCCGCCGCGACGACCTGGGCGATGGCGCAGTGGGCGCAGTGATGGGCGATTTTCCGATCCTCTCGGCGATCCTCGCTTTGCCCTTGCTCGGCGCCGCCGCGTGCCTGCTGACCGGCGCCACCCTGGCGCGCTGGATCGCGCTCGCCGCCACCCTGGCGACGTTGACCCTGAGCGCCGGGCTCTGGCTGACCTACCAGGTCGGCGGCCCGCAATGGCAGTTCACCGAATATCTGCCCTTGTTCGGCCGCTTCGGCTGGGCCCTCGGCATCGACGGCATCGCGCTGATGCTGATCGTGCTGACCGCCTTCCTGATGCCGATCTGCATCGCCGCCTCGTGGCAGGCGATCGGCCGGCGGGTCCCCGAATATATGGCCTGCTTCCTGCTGATGGAGACGCTGATGCTCGGCGTCTTCATGGCCCAGGACATCTTCCTGTTCTACGTCTTCTTCGAGGCCGGTCTGATCCCGATGTACCTGATCATCGGCATCTGGGGCGGCGGCAACCGGATCTACGCCGCCTATAAATTCTTCCTCTACACCCTGCTCGGCTCGGTGCTGATGCTGGTCGCCATGCTATGGATGGTGAACTTCGCCGGCGGCGAGACCTCGATCCCGGTGCTGATGGCGACCGATTTCCCGGTCGAGGCCCAGCCCTGGCTGTGGCTCGCTTTCTTCGCCAGCTTCGCGGTCAAGATGCCGATGTGGCCGGTCCACACCTGGTTGCCCGACGCCCATGTCGAGGCGCCGACCGCGGGCTCGGTGATCCTCGCCGGCGTGCTGCTGAAGATGGGCGGCTATGGCTTCGTGCGCTTCTCCCTGCCGATGTTCCCCGAGGCGTCGGCGCAGCTGATCTGGATCATTTTCGGCCTGTCGATGGTCGCGGTCGTCTACACCTCCCTGGTCGCGCTCGTGCAGCAGGACATGAAGAAGCTGATCGCTTATTCCTCGGTCGCGCACATGGCGTTCGTCACCATCGGTCTGTTCGCGTTCAACCGGCAGGGGATCGAAGGCGGGCTGATCGTCATGCTCAGCCACGGCCTCGTCTCGGGCGCGCTCTTCCTCTGCGTCGGCGTGGTCTATGACCGACTGCACAGCCGCGAGATCGAGAAATATGGCGGCCTGTCGAACAACATGCCGGTCTATGCTCTGCTGTTCATGGTCTTCACCATGGCCTCGGTCGGCCTGCCGGGGACCAGCGGCTTCGTCGGCGAGTTCCTCGCTCTGGTCGGGGGCTATCGGGCAAACAGCTGGGTGGCGGCGGTCGCGACCACCGGCATCATCCTCGGCGCCGCCTACATGCTGCTGCTCTACTGGCGGGTCGCCTTCGGCACCGCGCGCACCGCCGAGGCGGCGGCGATGCCAGATCTCAGCAAGCGCGAGATTGCGATCCTGGCGCCGATCGCCGCGGCTGTGCTGTGGATGGGAATCTATCCGGAAAGCTTCATGCGGCCGATGCGCGGCGACGTCGCCTGGCTGCTGACGCGGATCGAGCGGGCTGCGCCCACAGGCGACGCCGCAGTGACGCCGGGCCGCCCGCCCGCGGGGGCACCGCATCATGGCGAGGCCGCGGCCCCGGCCGGGGAAGGGGCGCACCACTGATGCTGAGCGATCTGCTGCTGATCCTTCCCGAAGAGATATTGAGCGTCGGCGCGCTGGCGCTGATGATGGCCGCCGCCTGGACAGGCGATCGCGCCGCGCCGGCTTTGACCTGGCTCGCGGTGCTGATCCTCGCCGTTGCCGCGGCCTTCCTGCCCGGCGTCCGCGATCCGGGCGGCACCGCCTTTGGCGGGCTGTTCATCGCCGACAGCTTCGCCGCCTTCGCCAAGATCGTGATCTTCGCCGGCGCCGCGGTGGCGATGCTCGCGGCGATGAGCTGGTTCGGCCGCGACCGCGATTATCGCGCCGAATATCCGGTGCTGATCCTGTTTTCAGCGATCGGCATGGCGATGATGGTTTCGGCCAGCGACCTCCTGACCCTCTATGTCGGGCTCGAGCTGCAGAGCCTCGCCGCTTATGTTCTCGCCAGCTTCCAGCGCAGCGATGCGCGCTCGGCCGAGGCGGGCCTCAAATATTTCGTGCTCGGCGCGCTGGCGAGCGGTATCCTGCTCTACGGCATTTCGCTGCTCTACGGCTTTACCGGCACCACCCTGTTCGGTGGCATCGCGGCCGCGCTCGGCGACGGCATATCGACCGGCGAGCTGTTCGGCATCGTCTTCGTCTTCGCCGGTCTTGCCTTCAAGATCAGTGCGGTGCCATTCCACATGTGGACGCCCGACGTCTACGAAGGCGCGCCGACGCCGGTCACCGCCTTCTTCGCCTCGGCGCCCAAGGTGGCGGCGATGGCGCTGCTCGTCCGGGTCGCGGTCGAAGCCATGGGCCCGGCGCTTAACGAATGGCGGCAGATCGTGATCTTCGCCGCATTGGCCTCGACGATATTGGGCGGTGTCGCCGCGATCGGCCAGACCAACATCAAGCGGCTGCTCGCCTACAGCTCGATCAACAATGTCGGCTTCGCCCTCGTCGGGCTCGCCGCCGCCGGCCCGGCCGGGGTCGCTTCGGTCCTGTTCTACATGACGGTCTATGTCGCGATGACGCTCGGCGCGTTCCTCGTCGTGCTCCGGATGCGCGATGCCGACGGCCAGCCAGTCGAGGCGATCGCGTCGCTGGCCGGCCTGTCGCGGATTCGGCCCGGCCTTGCGCTCGCCATGGCGATCTTCATGTTCAGCCTTGCCGGGATCCCGCCTCTGTTCGGCTTCTGGCCGAAATTCCTGGTGTTCAACGCCGCGGTGGCGGCCGATCTGACCTGGCTGGCGGCGGTGGCGATCGCAACCTCGGTGATCGGCGCCTTCTATTACATCATGATCGTCAAGCTGATGTATTTCGACGAGCCCGCCCCCGCCTTTGCCGAGACCCGCGAGCCGGTCGGCGCGGGGCTCATCCTGGTCTCGGCGCTGTTCGTCTCGCCGCTCGGCTATCTGCTGATCCCGGCGCTCGACCGGGCGACGCTCGCCGCCGCCGCTGCTTTGTTTTGATCCGGAGCGTCGCCGAGACCGGTTCGACCAATGACGATGTCGCAATCCTCGCGCGCGAGGGCGCCGCCGAGGGTCTTTGGCTGCGCGCCGACCTTCAGACTGGCGGCAAGGGGCGGCAGGGCAGGGCCTGGCTGTCCCCGCCCGGCAATCTCTATGCCAGCACCCTCGTCCGGCTCCAATCCGGCGACCCGTCGGCGGCGACGCTCGCTCTGGTGGCCGCGGTCGCCGCGCACGAAGCCGTGAGCGCCTATGCGTCGGGAGTGCGGATCAAATGGCCCAACGATCTATCTGCCGGCGACGCCAAGCTCGCCGGCATCCTGCTCGAACGCCAGGGGGAGGCGGTGGTGATCGGCTTCGGCGTTAACCTCGCGCACCATCCGGAGACGCTCGATCGCCCCGCGACCAGCATCAGGCGCCTTTCGGACAGCGCGCCGGAGCCGGCCGACTTCCTCGAGCGACTGCGCGATTCCTTCGCGCGCTGGCTCACCACGTGGCGGACCCAGGGTCTGGAGCCGGTCCGCGAGGCTTGGCTGGGGGCGGCGCATCCAATCGGAACCGCGCTCGCGACGTCCGATGTTCAGGGTCAGTTCGACGGCCTCGATTCAGACGGCGCGCTCAGGCTGAGGCTCGCGGACGACTCTGTCCGAACGGTCCATGCCGGCGATGTGTTTCTCGACCTTGCCGGTCCGGGATGATCGCCACGGCGGCGCTCAGTCAGGCGCCAGGCGCACATGGTCTTCGAGCGCGTTGATGATCGGCCCCTGATCCTCCGGCCGCCAGCACATCCGGATATGCCATTCCTGCTCGCCGTCGAGTGACACGAACAGCGACAGTCCGTCGTCATAAGGCAGGAAATTGCTGCCCAGGAAGCACCAGGCTTCGCCGACCGGATGGCGGACCTTGTCGAAATCGTCGAACGCGCGCGTGACCACATACCAATTGCCTGCGCCCAAGGGTCCGAAATCCCGCGGCTGCAGGTTCGCGGTCCAATGGCCTTTGGGGCAGGGGCCGTACATCGAAGCGGCATAGCGCGGCCCGCGCCGCGCGCCAATTGCCGCGCCTTGTCCTCACTTCGACCGTCCGTGCTAGAGGAAGGACCTGTCCGGGGAGTCTGACCATGCGCTATCCTGCCGTCGCTTTCGCGTCCTTCGCGCTCGGTCTCTGCCTGGCGAGCACGCCGCCTGCAGCGGCGGCGACCGAAGTCCATGCGCTCGATCGGTCGGACGGGAGCCACATTACTTTCCAGGTCAGGCGCGGGGACAATGTTGCGCGGCAGGGCGCCATCCTTTTCCTGCACGGCTCGGGCTGTGAACCGGTGGGCTCCGACGCGCGGTTCGTCGCCACCGCGATGGGGATCGCTCCGGGCCATGCGGTCGTCACCGTGGAAAGCTACGGCGTCCCGCCAGACGGGCCGCAGGCCGAATTGATCGAGGGCTGCACCGCGGCTTATTGGGAACGAAACACGCTTCAGCAGCGCGTTGTCGATGCCGCCCAGGTCATCGCCCGGTTGCGCCAGGCGTCATGGTGGAACGGCCGCATCGTGATCATGGGCGCGTCGGAAGGCGGCGCGGTCGCGGCGATGCTTGCGCCGCTGGTCCCGGAAACGGCGGCGGTCATCGTCCTGTCCTCCGGCATCGGCGTCCCGGTCGGCGAGCTGATCCGCGCCGCGGTTCCTGCGCCCGTGGCCAGCGAGGCGCCGCGAATCTTCGCCGAGGCGCGGGCCAATCCGACCGGACAGAGACGCTGGGGCGGGGCCAGCTATCGCTGGTGGGCAGACGCCGTCGGCGTGACCCCGGCGGTGATGCTGCTGCAGACTTCCGCGCCGATCCTGCTGATCCACGGTACCCGCGATCAATTCGCGCCGGTGGCGACGGCCCGCGCGACCCGCGACCTATTGGCGCGCCAGGGCAGGGCCAATCTGACCTATCGCGAATATGACGGATACGACCATTTCATGCGCGATGAGCGGGGCGTGGATCGCCGGCCGGAAGTGCTCGGCGAGGCTGCGGCGTGGCTCGATCGCCAGGGCGCTCGTTGATCCGATCCGGTTCGGAGCGCCTCTCGCCAATTGCGCGCTGTCCGGTTAGGGAACGCCATGCTTCTCGCCATCGACGCCGGCAACACCAACCTCGTCTTCGCTCTGGTCGAGGATGGCATGATCCGCGCCCGCTGGCGGATCGCGACCGATCCGCGGCGCACTGCCGATCAATATGCGGTCTGGCTCCATCAGCTGCTCCAGCTCGAGGGGTTCGGCCGCGACGACGTCTCGGCGGTGATCATCGGCACCGTGGTGCCGCGCGCGCTGCACAATCTCGAAGTGCTCGCCTCCAAATATTTCCAGGTCGAGCCGCTCATCGCCGGCCAGCCGCCGGCCGATTGGGGAATCGCGCTCGACGTCGCCGAGCCGCAATCGGTCGGCGCCGACCGCGCGCTCAACGCCATCGCCGCCCATGCGCTTTACGAGGGCGATCTGATCGTGATCGATTTCGGCACCGCGACCACCTTCGACATGGTCGATTATTCGGGCGCCTATAAAGGCGGGATCATCGCCCCGGGGATCAATCTCTCGCTCGACGCATTGGTCAACGCCGCCGCCAAGCTGCCGCGGATCGCGATCGAGGCACCGGAGAGTGAATCCGTGATCGGCCGCACTACCGAGGACCAGATGCATATCGGCATCTATTGGGGCTATGTCGCGATGATGGAGGGCCTGGTGGCGCGGATGAAGGCCGAGATCGGCCGCCCGGTCCAGGTGGTCGCGACCGGTGGGCTCGCCACCTTGTTCGACGCCCACACCGACATTTTCGACGCGATCGAGGGCGACCTCACCATCCAGGGGCTGGCGATGCTCTACCAGCGGAGCCAGGGCGGTTCCTAACCGTCAGCGCTGGCTGGCATCCCAGCAACCCTTGTGACGCAACTTGCCTATGGACCCCAGCCTTCGCCGGGGTGACAGGAGCATCATGAAACCCGGCGACGAACTCCTCTTCCTCGCGCTCGGCGGCTCGGGCGAGATCGGCATGAACGTCAATCTCTACGGCTGCCGCGGCCAATGGATCATGGTCGATCTCGGCATGACCTTCGCCGATCCGGCCTATCCCGGGATCGAGCTGGTGCTGCCCGATCTCGCCTTCATCGAGGAGCGGCGCGACGATCTGCTCGGGATCGTCCTGACCCACGGCCATGAGGACCATATCGGCGCCATTCCCTATCTCGCCGCCGATCTTGGCATTCCGCTCTACGCGACCCCGTTCACCGCCGGGCTGATCGCCGGCAAGCTCGAGGAAGAAGGCCTGACCCACGACGTCAAGCTCAAGACGGTCGACATGGCGGGCGATTTCCGGCTCGGGCCGTTCGGGCTCAGATATGTTCCGCTCGCCCATTCGATTCCCGAGGGCAATGCGCTGCTGATCGAGACCCCGTTCGGGCGGATCTTCCACACCGGGGACTGGAAGCTGGACGACAGCCCGCAGCTCGGCGACCCCAGCACCGAGGCCGAATTGCGCGCCATCGGCGATGCCGGCGTGCTCGCTCTGGTCTGCGATTCGACCAACGTCTTCAACGAGGCCTCGTCGGGCTCCGAGCTCAGCGTCCGCGAGGGCCTCGACGAGGTCGTTCAGGAGGCTGATTGCCGGGTGCTCGTCACCACCTTCGCCTCCAACGCGGCGCGGCTGAAGACGCTGGGCCATGTCGCGCGGGACACCGGCCGCACGGTCTGCGTCGCTGGCCGCAGCCTCGATCGCATCCTGCGCGTCGCCAAGAGCGTCGGCTATCTCACCGACTTCCCCGAAACCGTCGATTTCGACACCGCGATGCGGCTGCCGCGGCGCGAGGTCATGATCATCGCCACCGGCGGCCAGGGCGAGCAGCGCGCGGCGCTGGCCCGAATCGCCTTCGGCCAGCACAAGCTCGCGCTCGACGCCGGCGACCTCGTCATCTTCTCGTCCAAGCAGATTCCCGGCAACGAGATCGCGATCGGCCGGATCCAGAACGAACTCGCCGGGAAGGGCATCGAGATGATCACCGATCGCCAGGCGCCGGTCCACGTTTCGGGCCATCCGGGGCGGCCCGAGCTGGCCGCGATGTACGACTGGATCCGCCCCGAGATCATCGTCCCGGTCCACGGCGAGATGCGCCACATGACGGAGCAGGCGCGCTTCGCCCGCGACCGCGGCATTCCGCACGGCATCGTCCAGAAGAATGGCGATCTCATCCGTCTCGCCCCGAACGGCCCGGAGAAGCTCGGCGAGGAGCGGGTCGGTCGCCTGGTCCTCGACGGCGACGTCATCCTCCCCGCCGACGGGAGCACGATGAACGAGCGCCGCCGGCTCGCCCTGGCCGGCCAGATTTCGGTCGCGATCGCGCTGGACGACGATGACCGGCTGGTCGGCGACGTCGAGATCGACTTGCAGGGTATCCCGGTCGAGGAGGATCGCGCCGCCTTCCTCGAGCAGGCCTGCGCCGCGGCTGCCAGCGCGATCGGGCGCGGCGGCGGCAATGAGGAGAAGCTGCGCGATGATGTCCGGCTTGCAGTGCGCCGCTGCGCGGCCGACTGGACCGGCAAGAAGCCTTTGGTCACCGTGCTGTTCATCCGGACCTGACGTGCGCGCCACCTCGCTCGCCGCGATCTATCTGCTGTTCTGGACGATGAGCCTGTTCCTCGTCCTGCCGTTCGGCATCCGGACCAGCGAGGAGGAAGGTGAGGCGCCGGCGCCCGGCCATGCCGAGAGCGCGCCGCACCGGTTCAGCTTCGCCCGAGTGGCGCTGCGCACCACGATCGTCGCAACGATCCTGTGCGGCCTCTATTATGCCAATTACGCTTATGGCTGGATCGGCGTCGACGATCTCGACTGGCTGAACTAATTCCTCCCCATGTTGTCCATGGGGAGGGAATATTACCGTCTGAGCCGTTCCACCGCCTGGGCGAGCGCGACATAGAGCTTGCCCATGTCCGAGGACAACAGGGTGACGGCGAGCGTGCCGCCCTCGCGGTCGGCGAGCACCCGTCGCAGCATTGCCTCGAAATCGTGCAGATAGCGGTTCACCTGGTCGCGGAAATCGGGCTCCGCCTCGTAATGGCGCTGGATCTCGCGCGCCTCGCCCGAATCGAGCAGCCGCACGGCGCGGCGGGTGAACACCCCCCGGTCGCCCTTGAGATAGGCCGCCCAGGCAGTGTCCGCGACCTCGTTGGAGAGCAGTTTGTTGACGTCGATCGCGGTCGAGTTGAGCGCCTCGATCAGCAGCGACACCCGTCGCGACAGCGCTTCGGCGTCCTTCTCCTCGCGCCGTGCCTGGTCCTCGCTGATCCGGTCCTCGATCGCCTGCGCGGTTTCGCTCATCGTCAGCAGCTGCCGGGTCAGCCGCTCGCTGGCCTGCCGCGCCACCGCCATTGCGCGCTGCGAGGCGCCGGCAATCTCGGCGAGCTGATCCTGTACCGGCTCGGTGACCGCCTGCTCGACCGCCTCGCGGCTGGCATCGGCGAGCGCCGCGACGCTGTCCGGGATCACCCCGACAATTGCTTCGCGGGCATGGTTGGCGGCCTGGTTCGCCGCCTCGCGCACCCGGATCAGAGCTTCGATCAGCTGCGGGCCGGTCTCCTGGACCAGCCGCACCGCCGCGCCGTCGGCTTCGCCAAGGCCGGCGCCGAGCGTCCGCAGCCGTTCTTCGGCCTCGGCGAGGCTGCCGCGAATGCCGGCAAGCTGGGCGTCGAGCGTGTCGCGCTGCCGCGCCAGGCTCGCTTCGCTCTCGCTCATCGATACCGCCGCCAGCGCCGCGGCGGCCTGCACCGCTTCCATCGACGGCACGACGTCCTTGACCGTCGCGCCGGTGCGCTGGGCCTGAGCCTCGACCTCGGACAGCGCGCCGATCAAAAGCTCGCGGAACTGGGAGGTGACGCCGGTCACGGCGTCGGCCAGTTCATGGGTCCGCGACACCAGATGGCCCGAAGCGGATTGGCCATGTTCGAGCTCGGTCTGGAGCTGGCCGACCAGGTTGCGCAGGCCGCCGATCGATTCGCCGAGCTGCGCGTTGCGCGCATCGCCGGCCTCGCCCAGCGCGTTGAACTGCGCGTCGAGCTCGTTCAATTGCTTGGCGAGATTGGTGACCAGCGATTGGCTGGCGGCATCCTGGGTGGCGAGCTGGCCGGCGAGCGCCTCCATCTTGCCGCCGAGCAGGTCGAGCCGCTCCCCGAGCCGGCGCGTCGCTTCGGCACCGGCATGTTCGAACGCGGCGCGGCCCTGCTCGACCATCGCCAGCATCGCCTGGCCCTGGGTCTCGAACCCGCTGCGTGCCTGGTCGATCGAATCCGAAACCCGCGCCATCGCTCCGTCGACCGCCGCGTTCATCTGCGCCGCCGCTTGGTCCATCCGCTCCGCCGCCGCGCCGGTACTGGTCTCGATCCGGGCGATATGCGCGCCGAGCCGCTGCGCCGCGCCGCCGGCCGTCTCGTCGGCTTCGCGGCCGCGGGCGATCAGGGATGTCAGCTGGCCTTCGAGGCTTCCGGCATGTTCGTGCGCGATCAGGCCCGCCGCCTTCATCGCGTCGGCGACCGCCTGCGCCTGCTCTGCGGCGCGGGGCAGATCGCTCATCAGCACCCCGATATCGAGCCGGGCGCTGCCGGCGGCACTGTCGAGCGCCTGCGCCTTGCGGTCGAGCTCGGCCGCCTCGCGGGAGAGAAAGTGGGTGACTCGGCCGAGTCGGTCCGACGCTTCGTCGCCCAGCGCCATCAGCCGCCCCGCTTCTTCGCTGAGCACGGCGCGATGCTCCTGGAGCCGGCCGCCGACGATCGCGAGCACGGTTTCGAGCGCGTGGCTTTCCCGCCGCATCGCGGCGACCGCCTCGGTGAACCGCGCCGCCTCGCGCCGCGAGGTGCGGCCGAAGACCAGCCATAGCAGGCCGATCAGGATCAGGGGCGCGGAAAGCGTCGCGATCCAGCTCACCCAGGCGACATAGCTGTCGCCCGGCCAGGCGCGGGTCACCGCATAGCCGCCGACGCCGAGCCAGAGGAGGCTGAGCAGGATCAAAAGGGTAGCGAGCAATCGGCCGCCGGCGCGCGGCACCGCCTGGTCCGGCGTGATGCGTTCGAACTGGAACGATTCAAGCGGCTGGGCGGGCGTCGTTGCTCCGTCCGTCCATCCGCTGTCGTCCTGCGGCTGCGCCTCGGCGCGTTCCCCGGTGGTCATGGCCGTATCTTATCACTTTGGATCGAAGATGAAACGGCCCGTTAACGCCGTTCGTCCATAACCGGGCCATGGCCTATGATCCCGGAGCGCTGAACGCCTCGCTTGCCGCCGCAGTCGGCAGCGATCACGAACTGATGGCCGAGCTGCGCGCCGCCTTCATCGAAAGCGCCGCGCGCCAGCTCGATCTGATGGGCCGCGCCCGTTGCGACGCCAATTGGGTGATCGCCGCGGCGCGTCTCAAAAGCCTTGCCGCAAGCTTCAGTGCCGAAGGCCTTGGCGGCCTCGCCGACGAGGCCCTCGAAGGCGCACCGGGAGACCCGGTCGTGCTGAGGAAAATCGCCGCCGCGATCGACGACTTCGCCGAAACCTAGAGCATCGTGCGTTTAATTTGACGCATAGCCTGCGGCTTTGAGGTAGTTCCAGCATTCTTTCGGCGAGTAGAGGTCGCAGATGTCGCCGACGGCTCGCCAGAGGGCGTCGAGAGTTC